>Ga0315914_1000996_pt1 | contig 40253 bp, 17 predicted proteins | sample MpolenodulesMG_FD_203920 | JGI IMG/M metagenome (GOLD analysis project Ga0315914, IMG submission 203920) | Medicago polymorpha root nodule microbial communities from Los Angeles, California, United States - elongated nodules | ecosystem: Host-associated > Plants > Roots > Nodule | place: USA...
AAAATTTAGTAAACTTTTTTCTATAATTTCATCCCATGACAAAATTGGTTTCTTTTCTTGCTCAACAGTGGAATGAGATTCAGGTACATTAATTTGTACTGAACCTTCCATTGCTATTGCTAATGTGTTTCTCTGTCTGTGTGTTTTTGTTAGGATATGATGTTTGAGGTTGAGGATATTGTGAGGGATGAGTGTGTGCTTTTATAGTGCACAAAGACAATTTAAAATCTACTATTTTTTTTGACTCAATTTCTTGGAGTAGTAATAATGTTTATGGTGTTAGTTTGGTGGCTATAAGATATGGGCCATTTGAGTGGACCGGGAATATTATAGGAACATGCACTGAGATTTATGAGGTTTATTATTTATTTATTTTATTTTTAAAGGATGAGGTTTTTTATTATTATTAGTGGTACATAAGTATTTTTATACTATCATGAGGTTTTCTATGCATCACATTTTTTTTGTGTTTTTTTAATTATTTCTGTCCTTTTGATTTTCTTTCTCACTCCTTGATTTTTTAATTGAGAAATACTAACCGGTGTCCCCGGGGCATTGGTTAAGGATATGAAAAAGGAAATTATATAGTAATTAATGCATTGAAATTGTGTAATTAATTTATAATAAAGTCAAAAACAGTTTCCTTTTATGGTAATAATTCCCTTTTATGGTATGCTTAACCAGTGCCCCGGAGGCACCTGTTAGCATGACCCTTTTTAATTTGAGACGTCAATGTTTTTTTGTTTAGGGAGGATCTTTCTTATTAATTAATGAAATATTATTCTTTGATCACTCCTTGATTTTTTAATTTGAGACTGTCAATGTTTTTTTGTGCACGGAGGATCTTTCTTATTAATTAATGAGATATTATTCTTTGATCATTCCTTGATTTTTTAATTTGAGACTGTCAATGTTTTTTTGTGCAGGGAGGATCTTTCTTATTAATTAATGAAATATTAATCTTTGAAATTGACAGTTTTTTATTATATTTCCGTGTTTAATTTATGATTCACTCAAGTTATTTTTCAGTCCTTCAAATTATATCTTATCTTTCACTCTATTATATATATTTTTTGACGCAAATATTCTATTATATTGTGAAGACTACAAAATGCACCTGCTCAACAAATTTGGCGTTATACAAATCATCACATATTGTGTCAAAAAAGATTTGCTTCCATCTTCTTCTAGTATTTGACTAGACTATTGGTCAAGGTACTGTTATTGACCCCGACGCTACATTGAACTAATTGTAAGTTTGGATCTGCTTTTGAATGCTGTGAACTCAAGTGTGTTCGGATTGCTGAAAGATGAAGCAGTAATGCTGTTCAAAATTGATTCCAAGTGAGAATAAAATTTAATTTTTAGAAAATGTTTTTCTTTTTAACAAGCAATTTAAATGAAAATGTTAACAAATGTTTTTTTTTTTAAATGAAGCAGTTGTGATGTATAAATTGATTACAGGTGAATAAAATTTAATTTAATGAAAATGCAAATAAATGTCTTTTTTATATTTAAGGAAATAATTCAATGCATTTCATTAGTTAAAATATATCAAATATATGACGGTATATTATTATAAGTGTGGGAGTTAGTATTACGTGGGACTATTTAAAATTCTAGTTTGGCTGAGAGTCTATTTACTGGCCTACTTTAAATTAAAGTGATTAAATAGTCTATTTTATCTACTTCTAAATATGCTAAATTGGCTTAAAAGCCTATTTCACTATAACTATAAGGCCTTAAAAGCTTAAATATTGTTCTTCTTCTCCTTATTGCGGCCACTTTCCTTTATTTAATATTTCTCCTGAAAATTAATTTTGTTTCCAGTAATTTCCCCTTCAATGATTTCACAAACTAGGGCTGATTTATCACTATTGGTATCTTCTCCATCAATTCCAGTTATTTTTTGAAATCATGGATTTTGATTTTTCTAGTTTCAATGTAACCCTTTTTTATTTTTCATCGAGTAGCTTATCCAATGTTGATTTTAGAATATATCTTGATTTTGATTGGAAGTGTCTGAGTATGTGAAAAACAATTTTTGAGTTCATTCAATGGAGATGGGTTTGTTGTAGCCACTGACAAAAACAGTTGTGAAGGGAAATGGAAGAAGATTCACCATAAAAGTTGTAGAACAAAAGAAAGGCTATAAGAACCGAACGTGAATTAAATCACGTAGCTTTTATTCCAACATGACTTAAGTCACGCCGAGTATAACAGCTGTGTGAGTTAATTAAGTTACTACAGGGCTTTAAAGCCTATTGAAAAAGTCAGTTATTCAAGTTTTTTTCTTGATTATTATGTTTAATATAAATAAAACATAAGTTTTAATAATATGCATAAATAGGCCGACCTAATAGGTTTCATAAGCTTTTTTGATAGTCTAAGCCTGGCCGATTTAATTAAATAGGCTTTTTTAAAAGCCTAAGCCTAGCCTTTTTCATAAATAGGTCAGGCCAGGCCGTAAGCCTCTGTAGGCTAGTCTGGCCTATTCCCAACCCTACCACTTCTCCTAGGTCAACATCACAAAGATGAGGGAACCAAGATATTTTGCAAGAACAAAGTCCCCTGCATCATCAAGGATACACATTTTAATTCCTATCATGTTCATATATGAAGAAAATGAGGCATCGACATTGCATTTGTAACGGCCGAGTGCTGGCTTTTCCCACCCATTTGTAACGACCACCGAAAATATTTTGAGCTGATCTCCAATCCTCAAGAAGGTGCGTTGCTCGTTCAACCACCTGCGTATTTGTTTCGTTCTTTTGCTGCCAAAGTTTCAAGTTCTTTCTCTTCCATAAACTCCATAAAACTGTAGCAAAGAGTTGCTCACTTTGGTTCGGGCTAAGCTGGTGTAGAAGGGTAAAGACTACCACATCCATATTATAATTTTGGCAAAGAATTCTAACAATTTTGTCCCATAAATTCCCATTATGCCAAACCTACACAACATTATGACACTCAGGAAGAATATGAATGTTGTCCTCATAATTACTTCCACAAATTGCACAATATGTTTTGGTTTTCTTTCACGTCACTACATCTCACCAAGCAAATCGGGTTTGCTCAAATGCCTTTGAGATGCTCTGGATTGGCTTCTAGCCCATGTACATGCATCACATTGTTCCACATAGGTGTAATCGTGTCCAAAACATAAAAAAGGTGTGGTAAATAAAATATAATTTCATAGGTTCTGGGCTGAATCAAAATTTCCAGAATATCTTCGAATAATCAGACCAAGGAAGGGTCCCATTTGACCAGTCCTTTAGAACTGTACTGACCAAGTATTAAGAACATGATTCTTACGTCGTCGTCGTTCTTGAGCTTCATCTGGGTAAATCTGACACTTCCATTTGAGTCGATTGATGGATGAAGATACTCGACATTGTCTACCTACCTTGTGTCTCAGTGGTTGAGTTGACTGTTAATTTGAATGCTAAGAGATTATGACCACTTACTTGTTATATGATTGATGAGTGGATTGACTTTGAAGAAATTAGATGGAGGTTGGTTCGTATGAGTTTTGATGGAGTTGGTTTGTGTTTGTGTTCTAATCAAATGTGGGAGTTGTTGTTTCTGTTCTGGAATATAACATGAACATAACAACAGTTAACTGTCGCTGACTTGAGCGAACATCACTTAACCACCGCTGACAGCAAACGGTAGTTAACTGATGTTGAGGATTAAAACATCAATTTAGGATCCCTAAGAGCAATCCTAGGATGTCTAAATAGAAATTTTCAAATTAATATTGATAGTCGTAATTGTGCCTGGGCTGTCCATGGCCTTTCTAGAGTAGCTTTACCTAAGCCCAAATATACTTTGCTAGATAACTTTCCCTTTGTAATATAATGCCAGATCATTTAGTCTTTTAATTTCAATGTACAAGAATTTTAGTAGATATTATTTTTTATTACCAAAAATGATTTAATTTTACCAAGGGCATGTGATATTAACGCATAGTAAGCTCAATTATCTCATTCATACATATATCCAATTATCCCACGAACAAAATATTTTATAGATCATAATGTGCATCTAATTTGCAAGTAGAAACTTAAATTTGAATAGAAAGATGGATGAGAAACAAACCAATGAAATAAAAAAATTATCCTCAAATCCTTACTCTCTTAAGAACAAACATTTGGAGATGTGTAGAAATGGAAAATAATGGATGAAGAGTGGGAGAAAAACAAATGATCAAGAAATGGAATGGAGAAAGAAAGATGAGAAAGAGGTAAAAAAAGAAAGGGAAAAAAATTAAATAAAAAGAGACACTGAAACATGATAAAGTGATAAGTGGAATAGTGGGAGACATAACTGAGATGTTAAGGAAGAGTTTCAATGAGAATCAAGGTTGCAATGACCAATAATAAAAGTCAAATACAATCACTTAAACATGTCGGAGTATATCTTCCAACACCAATATTCTCATATGGTCAATTATATGTTGCAATTTCAAGAGTGACCTCAAGAAAATGTTTGAAGATATTGATAACCAATGAAGATGGTGAAGATGATACAGTTACATCAAATGTGGTTTACAGAAAAGATTTTAGAAATGTGTAATAATTTGTATCTACTTTTAGAAATTCTTCTACATATGAACTCATTGAATTTGTAAATTGTAATTGTTTGGTTGCTTCCATAACCTTAATGTTTCATTGCGAATTGGGAGAAAAATTACGTTGGAGGCAATTGATCAAAGGAAAACACGAAACAAAGTGAGAAATAATAATTGAACGTTGTTAGTCATGTGATGTGGTGGTTATTAATCAAGGTTAAAGTTATTTGAACAACCTTAAGTTGTGGGACAACCATAGAAACATACTATCCATGTACTTTTTTATTTTTTTTAATAATTATTTGCTCAATCTTGATTTGCGTGCCAGACTTAAATTGCAAGAAAATGCATACGGAGTGCATTCGGACAACTATAATTGGATGTCAAAATATCATCTCTCATTAATCAAACATAATGAATTATTGAAAGTTGTTAGTCATGTGATGTGGTTGTTGTAACATATCTATATTATATATCTATCTTTGTTATATTGCAAACTAAGCTTGAGTTTTTTTTTTTGTGCAAGTATTGTTATGAGGTGACATGTTTAGATGAGCACCTATTTCCTATTATCTATTGAAACCTTGTCCCTCTCTCCTAACTATCACCTCTAATTCATTCTTTATTCTTCACTAAATCAATTTAATGATTATTAGACTCTATTATAATTGATAGGACCCGTACAATGTACAGGTGGAAAGTCTAGTGAAAGGTAAAATAGTTTAAAAAAAAGTCAACCAAACTCATTTATTCTTTTTATATATAGTATAGAATAATTAATAGGACAAAACTTAACATATTTACCTATGTGTTTTTTTTTTATGATTCTTAACTAAAATTTTCATACATTTTTCAAAACCATAATTTTCTCAAAGTCTATTATAAAATATATATATATATATATATATACACACACACATTTTTAGTTAAGAAGCATCCAAAAATTAATGCAATAAGTTTTGTGGTAATTATCAGGGCCGGCCCTGTACAAGTGCAACAAGACCCTTAGCACAGGCCTTCAAATATATAGGGGCCTCAAAATTTGAAAAAAAAAAAAAAGAAGAAGAAAAAACTTGTACGTAAAGACAAAATCCGTCACTAAATATCATTTTTTGTATGTAAAGTCTGGAAGTCAAAAATTTTACTGTCAGTTATGCATTGTCGATAGATAATTGTCTGTTTGTCTATAAGTAAAAGTCATATTTAAATCATTGCTCATATATTTAACTACAAACTTAGTTGTCTGTCATCAAAATGGTGTTAGATATTTTTCAATTCTTTTAAAATAAAAATTGTCAAGATTATAACGGGCCTCCGAATTGTGGAGGACGACCCTACTAATGATTATATACTTTTCTGACTTTGTTTGAGTCACAAGTGTCACAATCTAATCTCCTAGAAATATCAGACACAAGAAAAGGACAGAACACTACCTAAGTCATGGCAACAGCAGTGATCAAAGTGGCTGCTCTTTCTGGTTCCCTCAGAAAAGCTTCATACCACTCGGGCCTTATCCGTGCTGGTTCTCTCTTTGTCTTCTTGTTTCTTCTTTTATTTTGTTCAAGTGCTTCTTCGTTGATATGCTTACAAATTGTTTTAGTTTTGAATTTGCATGGTTGATGATGATTGCAGCAATTGAGCTGACTAAAGGAGCAATTGAAGGCATTGAGATTGAGTTCATTGATATTTCAACTCTACCAATGTACAACACTGATCTTGAAAACAAGGGAACTTGTCCACCTCTTGTTGAAGCTTTTCGCCACAAGATTCTTCAAGCTGATAGTGTTCTTTTTGCTTCTCCTGAGTATAATTACTCTCTCACAGGTACCATATTCTTGTGCTTCTTTATTGATTTAGATTTTTTTTTTGTTAGAACAACCAGTAATAGAAGAATAAAAGAAACGAAAAAATAGCACAACAATGAGACACGATCTTTGTTCACGCAGTTTGACCAATGACGCCTATACTACCTCTACGACTATATAGCAGCTATAGTCCCATATATTTCTTTTGATGGGTTAAGGTTTACAATGTTACAACCAATATACATTTTGTGTGTGAAGGTTCGAATCCTCGCGAATTCCTAAATTCCTCTCTCCCCGTGTTGATACATCCCTCGGCACCAATGTGATATTTGAGTAGTTGCGATTGGATGATTCTTGTTAGGTCTAGGCCAAAATTGTGAATTTTTTGGCTGAATCTCTGTTGACAATCTCAACATTTCAATGATGCCCTACCCGATAGCTTTAGCGCTTGTTTGGTAATGCCTCGGGAACATTTTTCTCGCGTCACAATGACTTTCCACTGTGCTCATTTCAAAGCTACTAAGTGAAGGAACCCACAACGGTAGACAATTCCGACACAAAGAACGGTTGGGTATGGCTCGAGGATAATATCATAATCTCGACTGTAGTATTTAAATACACGGTAAACCGTAAACGTAAAATGATATAAGGGAAATGCAGCCGTTCTACATTCGGAGATATAGACTAGAGTGGCCGAACTTCCTTATTAAACATTATGTTAGTTGTTTACATTTTTTGTATATTTATTCTTTTGAACCAGGACTACTATTCTAACAGAAGCAAACACAGACTTAGTGTGCCATTTCTACCTATCAATTTCTTAATTACAAAAAATGAATTAAGACTGTGAATGAATCATGAAATATATAAAGCTTATTTTCGTTTCACCTTTATTGTGTTTAGCTCCATTGAAGAATGCAATTGATTGGGCATCTAGACCACCAAATGTTTGGGCTGGCAAAGCAGCTGCAATCATAAGCACTGGAGGAAGCTCTGGCGGGGGAAGATCACACTATCATCTACGCCAAGTTGGAGTGTATATCGATCTTCATTTCATCAATAAACCTGAGTTCTTTCTAATAGCATTTCAGCCTCCTGCAAAGTTCAATGATGATGGTGATTTGATTGATGAAGAGGCTAAGGATAAGCTTAAGCAAGTTCTTTTATCTTTGCAGGCATTTACTCTAAGACTTCAAGGCAAAAGCTGAGCCTTAAATTACTCTAATGCACTAGAAATTGTTCAAATATCAATATGATTTTGGACTTTGGATATGTCAATGTCATTCAGAATGTGCATGGCATTACAACAATGATGTGAACCTTGAAAATGTATTATTTCCTCACATAGATGTTGATTAATAATGTGGATAATGATTAGTGAGACCAAATTATTCACATTGGTCAAACCTAAATCATCTGCTTGATATATACTGACTTTTTTGGTTTTAAGATATATTGGTTATGTTATGAGTACAATATATAAAGTTTCTCTTCAAAGTTGTTGAAATTCAATTCCATATTTAGATGATTTCAGCAAATTATTCACATTGGTCTGGTTTATCTACTTTGTTCTCCCCATGCATACTAAATTTCATCAAGATCAATATGTGCATTTAATTTAGCTCATTGAATCAAAACTACTACCCTAAATCAATACCGGTGATTGTAAGAAACTAACGATTTTTGAACTACATGTTTTTTATAAGCATTTTACTTTCATATTAAATTGTTGTCTAGTTATGATATATGTTTAACTGTGACAGATTTGATATCATGCCAAATCAAAGTGTGACTCACAATGATAGTCATCAAGAGAGTGGAAAGGAATTCTACCATTGAGGTAGTAAAATACAACAATAGTTTTTTTTTTGTTATTCAAAATACAACTATAGTTAATATATTAACATCCCAACATTTGGTGAGTTGATTCTTCTTCAGCTTCCTCTGTAGCCAATATGCTGTAGTGCTCTTTAGGATTGTTTATTGTATTAGCACTGAATGTAGTTGTATGGCTATCTGCAAGTTGCATATTTGTCCAATTTGTACTTTTAAACCTTTGATAGAGGCCTCAGTATTCATCTGATAGTTCATGGACATTTCGATGAACTGGTTGAGGGTGTCCTCCAGCTTAAGCGTTCTATCCACTTGAGAGTCTTGCTGATTCGGTAAAATTTGATTGCGGGGCGTATGTCTTTGATAGTTGTTGTTTCCCCTCTAAAAGTTGTTACCATACTGATTCTGATTTGGATAAGGATACCGATTCTATCTGTATTGATTGTTGATTTAATTGAATTCTACTTCAGGAGGACGTTATTCGGTTTGATGAGGTCATGCACATAACTTGCATTTCATTACTTACTTAGATTCCTGCTCTTGAATACTTTTGTTTTGTTGTGGAATCTTTTCAATTTGATTTGTGAGCTCTTCCACAGTGCTGCTTAGAAGCTTCTTTGTGCGAGCCGAGCATCATTGGTCTCAAGCTCTAGAATGTCGGACTTTTTTGTATGATGACCTCGACTGTGCTCTGACATTTTATCATTTACAGCCATGGATTCCATGATCTTAATGTCATCATCTGAACTCTTTGATATGAGTGTGTCTCCTGCTATTGCATCGAGCAAGAGTTTATATTGTTTATGATGACCATTTCTAAAGATATGGATTTAAGTGATGCCATCAAATCCATGGCCATTGCATTTACGAAGCATTGATTTGAATCACTCCCATGCCTCACATAATATTTCATTTAAACCTTGTGTAAAGACAGTGATTAACCTAAAATAGTGAATTACCTAAAATACAAGTTTTCTTCTTCGTTGTCTGACGCTCCTGGACTTTCGACAATCTCATATAACTTTACTAGGTGAATTATTGGATCTTCATGGTCCACTCCCATGAATGGATTTGAGTGCAGAAGTTGGATGACTCGTGTCGTGATCTCCATCTGCCTTTGATTGTGTCCAGGTTTTGATGATCGAGCGAACCTCCTAGGACCATTGTTGTTCATAGCTGGTGTTGGTATTTCTTCGTTGTTGTTGCCCATGTTGATGAGCTTGTTTCTTCCTTCTCTTTTCTTGTCATCTGTTTTTCCTTTCGGTCCTTTCGATCTCGGGATCAAAACGCAGGTTACCTTCAGGTGTTTTGCCTTTCATATGAAGACAATCAAACTACTATACCAGTAATTAGTAGCCAAGTGCGTTTTTGAACTTAAAAATAGAATTTAAAACAAACTAAAATATTTACAGTATTTCCCTTGTTTGCTAGGCGAACTAGTTTTGCCTAGCAAATGGAGCAGAACAAAGAAAACTATATACAAGCTTATAAAAAACGTAATCAAGCGATATCAAAGCTAATTTGACAGTCTCCAGAAAATGCCACCATTTAATAAATAGGATTTACCTATCATCGTACAACAATAAATATTATGTTGGTTTTAAAATGTAAATTGTATCGAACCACAGAGACCACACATAGTTTTGATCTTGCTCAAATACGCATAGTTTATATAAGTTGTTTTGATATCATGATCACAAGTAAAATACAGCAAGATAGAGAAAATTGTGTTGGGATTATATTTAAATATATTTTCATCTAATGTTTGCTTTTAATGGATCATATACTTTTTATGCTTCAGATATAACCCCACTTATCCATGAGCATACATCTTCATCCATGGACAACGACACAAGATTCATTGAACCAACTAACTTTTGATGCTTGGTGGCAAAATAGCTGATTGTTTTAACGGCATGCGCTCAACTAGTTATACATGAATATAGATCGAACCTCTATTCCTAGAGTGATAGCATTTATACATGATTTAAATTGTGTCCTTTGGATAATAAGGCAATTCCTTGCTCAAACTAAATCAAAAGTTCATTTGCAGAGTGCTCGTCGGCAAAAATATTAAGAACGAATTTAAAACAAAGATTATATTGAATGCATAAGTCATACACAACTAACAAGATTAAGAGTACTACATAAAATGCTAGCTATTTACATCTAATCCCAACAAAAAAAGAGAGAATTTAGTTACCTATGGAGAGCATAACTAAAATGAGAAGGTTGATATGTTTTGGATAAGCAATAACAAGTTTAGATCCAAGCTCCATAGCCCTCATGTGGTGTAGCTCACAAAGTGATAACTCGAAATTTTTGATTACACATCTATTATTTAGAGTTCCTGCAAGTAAAGCTTTGCTAGGCAACGTGATGCTCGTCTAGCGAATCGAGCTTTCTTCAATGGAGGGAAAAGTCAGTTGTCTTCTGATATTTTGTAAATCCGCCTTAGTTCTCCTTGAAAACCATTGCTTTCTTAGTGAACCGACTTTGGCAAATCTCCTTTGAACTCTATTTTGGTTCGCTTTTATGTCGCTATAGTTCACCTAGTGAATCGGGTTTAGCCCAAATGCCTTTGAGATGCTCTGGCTTGGCTTCTAGTGTACTTGCATCACATTGTTCCGCATAAGTGTAAACGTGTCCAAAATCTACAAAAAGATATAGTAAATAGAACATAAAGGATTTCTCGCATAATTTGTAATATAAACTATATTTACATATAATTGAGGGTTTTTGTATTAGATTACTTGTAAAACAAGTCAATAAAGTGTTATGGAAAATAATTGTAATTTGGAACTTATCACAGATCGGCCAAACTAACTTCTTCATCTGGTTCCCCCATGCAAGCCCTGATTTCTTAATAGGTCTTGGGTTGAATCAAACTCTCCTGAATATCTTTTACTGATCTAACCAAAGAATCGGACCATTTGACTGGTCCTTTAAAATTGTACTGACCAATTATTGAGAACATGGTTCTCACGTCGTCGTCATTCCTCAACTTCATCTGGGTGAATCAGAGACTTCCATTTGAGTCGGTTGATGGACGACGACACCCAACATTGTCTACCCTCCTTGTGTCTCTATGGTTGAATATACGGTGAATGTGAATGTTAAGGAATTATGAACACTTACTTGTTATATGATTGATGAGTTGATTGAATTTGAATAAATTAGATGGAGGTTGGTTTGTGGGAGTTGGTTTATGTTTTCGTGTTTTAATCAAATGTGGGAGTTGTTGTTTCTGTTCTGGAATATTACAAGAACACAACAACAACTAATTCTCGCTGACTTTAGCAAACGACAATCAACTACCGCTGACAGTGAACAGTAGTTAACTGCAGTTGAAGGTAAAAACAACAATTTAAGGTTCCTGAGAGCAAACAGAGGGAGTCTAAATAGCAACTTTCAAATTAATTTTGCTAGCCGTAATTGTAAATGGGCTGTCCATGGCCTTTCCAGAGTAACTTTACCTAGGCTCAAATGAGGGTATGTCTAAACATTAATAAAAAAAATTTAAAAATATTTAGTAATATTTATTTGTTTATTCAATATATAAAATTCATTTTTCCTTGGTCAGAAATATGACTTCAATTAAATAGAACTCAAAATTTAGTCATTCATCACCAGATATATTGATTGCTTGAAGTTTTAAGCATTGTGTAATACGATCAAAACACACTGGCTTAGTAAATAATACTCTACATTTTTTCCTCAAAAAAATAAAATAAAATACTCTACATTTTGTTTTGAAAGTATGGTCTACGTACCTTAGGTGATAATTCTCAATTTCACTTCTTTGTTTGAACATTTTTAGAAGTTAGAAATCTAATTGGAATTGGAATACATGTTGTTCCAACCTCAAGACCAAGACCACAACATGCATTTTTGAGGTACACTTTCCTTCAAAGCACATGGTTTGATTGAGAAGTGAGAATATTGTTTTATAAACTAAGAACCACATATATTACCAAGCAATGTAAACTTTTTTGATGTCCCGAAACACATGTATTAATAATGAGCCATATATTAGTCAAATTACGTTTCTGACTTTGTTTGAACCACAAAAGTCACAACATAATCTCCTATAAAGAACATACAAGAAAAGAAAAGAAAAGAACATAATCTCTCAAGTCATGGCAGAAGCAGTGATCAAAGTGGCTGCTCTTTCTGGTTCCTTCAGAAAAGCTTCATACCATTCAGGCCTTATCCGTGCTGGTTCGTGTTTTTTTGTTTTGATCAAGTGTTTCTTCTTTGATATGTTTACAAATTGTTGTAGTTTTGAATTTGCATGGTTGATGATGATTGCAGCAATTGAGTTGAGTAAAGGAGCAATTGAAGGCATTGAGATTGAGTTCATTGACATTTCAACTCTACCTATGTATAACACTGATCTTGAGAATGAAGGAACTTATCCACCTCTTGTTGATGCTTTTCGCCACAAGATTCTTCAAGCTGATAGTGTTCTTTTTGCTTCTCCTGAGTATAACTACTCTGTCACAGGTACATTTTCTTGTGCTTCTATCTTGATTTAGATTGTTTTTTTGATATAACAGCTTCTTGTAATAGAAGAATAAAAGAAATTAAAAATCGCAAGATAATGAGACACGATTTTTGTTCACACAATTCGGCTAATAATACCTACATATGTGACTATATATAATACTATGGTTCAGATTACAACAATACCCTTGAACCGTATCTCCCCATGCCTCTCTTTTATGTCCATATATGAGCTATACTCAATCATTGTTTGACGATTCTTTTTGTTTGCTCCCTTGAAATGATGTTCTTGTGTTGATGGATTTATTTTGCTTTGATTTTGGACTGCATGTATACTTTTCTTATTGTATGTCTCTCAATATTGAATTGTGAACCTAGAGAGGTATATAAATGAGTTATTTATTGCAATGTTAATTATTTGATAAATTAAGATAGATATCATAGAAAATAAAAAAGATAACAAGAATAGCTAACTTTATCTCTAATATCATTGACATTTTTAGAATTAGGACCAATTGCAGCCCATACAAGTGGTAATTTAATTAGAACTTACGACTTTAACCTCGCGTGTGAAGGTTCGAATCGCCACGAATCCACTAAATTCCTCGTGGTAGGCAACCCTCCCCGTGTTGATACATCCCTCGGCACCAATGGGATATTTGAGTGGTTGCAATTGGATGACTCTAGTTTGGTCTAGGCCATAATTGTAATTTTTTCAGTTGAATCTCTTGACAGTCTCAACGTTTCAATAGTGCCCTACCCGATAGCTTAAGCGCTTGTTTAGTAATGCGTTAGGAATATTTTTCTCGTGTCCCAACGACACTGTGATCATTTCAAAGCTACAAATTGTCAAAGTGAAGGAACTTAACGGTGGACAATCCCATTGCAAAAACGGTTACATATGGCTCACAGATAAAATCATAATATGAACTGTAGTATTTAAATACAAGTTATACACTGTAAACTTAAACTGATATAAAGGAAATGATCAAACTTACTTATTTTAGCAACCATCATAAGATATATAAGTTTATTTCCATCTTCACCTTTGTTTTGTGTTTAGCTCCATTGAAGAATGCAATTGATTGGGCATCTAGACCACCAAATGTTTGGGCTGGCAAAGCAGCTGCAATCATAAGCACTGGAGGAGACTTTGGCGGGGGAAGATCACACTATCATCTACGCCAAGTTGGAATTTATATCGATCTTCATTTCATCAATAAACCTGAGTTCTTTATAAGAGCATTTGAGCCACCTGCAAAGTTCAACGATGATGGCGATTTGATTGATGAAGAGGCTAAGAATAAGTTGAAACAAGTTCTTTTATCTTTGCAGGCATTTACTCTAAGGCTTCAAGGCAAAAACTGAGCCTTAAATTACTCTAATGCACTAGAAATTGTTCAAATATCAGTATATGATTTTGGACTTTAGATATGTGAACCTTGAAAATGTATTATTTCCTCACATACATTTTGAATAATGATAAGTGAGACCAAATTATTCACATTGGTCAAGCCTAAATCATGTGTTTGATATATATACTATCTTTTTTGGTTATACAAACTATTGTTAATGTAATAACATCCCACCATTTACTTACCCAGGTTTCTTGTTTTCATTTCCATTTCAATTATAAACATAAAAGAATAGTTATAGTCATTTCCTTTTACAATTTTTTAAAATAGATCTAGCATTTAAAAATATAAATTTGAAGTGTCAATTGTGTTTAAATTAATTTGGTGAATACATTCTTTGTAAAGAGAAAATCTATAGAGAAATTGTTCCGAAAAAATGTATTGAATAGTTAGAAGTATTAGCAATCACAAATTTGAATTGTACATTTGTGATCATACAGACATACACATACTTATACTATCCATAGCTCTATACAAATCTAAATATGGTTAGGTAACCACCTATAACTAACTTTCATAATTGTTTTAACAATCAAACTAGTTAGTTATCTAGTTACCTAACTAGTTAGTTACTTGTGAAGCAAGTAATTTCCTATTTTATCATATTTTCACTCTTAATATCTCCCCTCAAGCTGGATATATGTTGAGCATTCCAAGATTGCTTTGTAGTGTGTTGAATGGAACTTGATGAAGAGATTTGGTGAGAATATATGTTACTTGCACCCTTCATGAATTTGATAGCAGATGAAACATTCATGCTTGAACTTATCCCTTGCTACATGGCAATCTATCTCTATTTGCTTTGTGCTCTCATGGGAAGGCTGGATTTGTTGCTATGTGTATTGCTGGCTTATTGTTAGAACTAATTGAGTCACCACACTAATACTCATTATTCTAAGTATCCTATCAGATACATGAGATATATCCATGTGAATCTGAATTTATCCACAATTATAGTTTCTTCAACAAAAAAAAAACAATTATAGTTAAAAATAAATTAAAAAATTGAAACCAAGTACAGATGTCACAGACAATGGACCTCAAATGTCCATGTGAACTAGATCAAAACAGTTATCAAAAATATGTGAACTAATGGAAAAAGGAAGTATTTTCTGCTTAGCATGAAAACGAGATATCACAAATTCACAATGAATAGAAGATTTAGCAACTTTGGCACTAGAAAAACTTTATTTATTTTAATCAACTTTGTCATATGATGTAACTATAGGTGTATATAAAGTGCTAATTGTTGGTGTGTCCATAATGTACAATCCATAGTTCATTATAGCTTCAACAATCATTATACGTTTGTAATTGTCATGTATCAAGCATTTAGTATTATAAAAAATTAAGTGACAAGAAATAGTTTGAGTAAGTTTAGGTACCGAAATGAGATTGGATGATAAATCACGTATATAGAGGACATCAATGAGATATAAGTTGTGATAAAAAAAAAAACAATGGTGCCTGCTAAGCAGGTAGATACAATAAAGCCATTTGGCAATTCGATGGTGATAGATTTTGATTAAAGCCATTTGGAAAAAAGCTTAGATTTGACTTTTTTTTTTATTCTCATGTATTAAGCGCTTGCGTTACACCAGCGTAATCCGTAATCTGGATCTGATTGGTTGAGTGAGATTTAGATGAGATAAATATTAACGTAAGCGTTAACATCGATGTAACCTGTAATTTGTAATTGATTGGTTGACTAAGATTTAGATAAGATAACGTTGACGTCATCACTCACGTCATATAAGAATTCAAAATATGATTGAGATTTAGATAAATAACGTTGACGTAGACTTTCTTTTTTAAGGAACGTTGACGTAAACTTAATAATTTAAGCTTAATTGAAATATCATTAATTAAATAATTAATTGTTTGATTAAATTTGATATTAATGATTTAATTAATATTTAGTTTAATTAATTAATTATTTAATTAGACTTAAATTTATTAAAATAGGAGATTTTTTTATATTTTTTAATATGAAAGAAATTAATAAAAAGAAACAATGTTTTTTGCCATAAAAAGAAAAAGGAATTAGAATAAAGAAGAAAAATTAAAGGAAAACCAACAAAAACAAGTCCCGGAAAAAGGACAAGGCCAATTTCTTGTTTCTATTTTCAAAACACACGTGTCATTAAAATTGGTGGGAATGATGAATATTCGTAAAAAAGTGGTAATAGGATAAATAATCTAAAAACAATGGTAATTTGGTATATATTGTTTTTAATAGTGGTACATTGGAAGGAAAAAAAAAAAGGCTTGTTTTTGGTATAAACGTGTTTGATTTGCTTTTGAAAAACTGTTTTTTAGTTTTTAAAAATTTGAAAATAAAAAACTTGTTTGATAATACAGATTTATGAAAGAGTTTTCGGAAATTGTTTTCCATTTATCAGTTTTTAAAACTAAAAAACTAAAACAGCTAAAAGTTGTTTTGCTTTTTAATTTTGCTTTTCTCTTGCTAAAAACAGAAAACACGGAAACATGGACAGTTTTCATTAATGGCAAACCTGTAATTAATGGTACATACTTGCCCTATTTTTATTGGTAGGTGAGGTGTGCACTACTCGTTCCAGTCACAGTGTATTCAAGTAAGTTGTATTTTGTCTGTTATGTTTTATTTAGGTTTAATAGCAGTTTTCACCCCCTAACTTTAACGAAGTTGCGATTTTGAACCCTAAGAAATAAAATTATAAAATCGCGCCTCTAAGTTTTACAACTGTAGCAGGACCCCAAGGCCAAAAAAATAACCTGTGGCACCTCACTTGGGGTGTCACGTCGGCGTAGATCGAGTCAAAATTGGTCTTGGGGGCCAAAACTGCCACAAGTGCAAAACTTAAGGGGCGGTTTTGTAGTTTTTTTCTTACGGGGCCAAAATCGCAACTTTTAAAAAGTTAGGGGGTTAAAACTGCTATTAAGCCTTTTATTTATTGTCAAGTAACTGTTAAGTTTTTAATTTTTTTTTACAAAATGTTTTTAATTCTTTTTAAAACAATTCTTTTCAATTTATAGTGATATGAAATTAATTTCTATGTATTTTTATTATAAAATATTTTTACACATGCATCTAAACACAACAAGATAAATAGATATTTTCTGAAATATTTTAGTAACTAACTTATAAAAGTAACACACATTTGTGGTTGGTCTAACGGTTGGCTTGAAACTTTGGTGTGTTGGTCTCTCAAGGTTTCAAGTTCGATTCTCCTTGACGCTAATTTTGATGCGTTAAAATGTTTTGCCTTTAAATAGGGCCCCTACAAGTAAGTGGTGGATAAAACTTATAAAAAGTGATATAATAAAATGATTTGATTGAATGCACGAGTAAAAATGTTTAACACCGACCGGTGCTTACTAATTGAATTCTTAACTAAAACGAGCATCTTATGACGTATTGTGCGAGAGAATCCAAATTTGATTCTTGTTTGAAACAATTATTGACCAAACTTTATTTTTCTCCCGGCCAAACTCCGAGTTACTAGGACCCTTTTCTCTAAGAGCCGGAAAGTTAACACAAAAAATACTAATTAAATCCTTATAATATATGAAAACAATTTGTTAAAAGGACCCCTTTTTATTTTGAGATGAGATTAAAAAAGAATAGTTAAAAAAAAAGTAAAATTTGTCTCTATATATCAAACAAACTTCCGGTTTTTATGTTTTTAAAATATATTTTGAAAATTCATTTGCCAAACACGTTTTTTCCTTCAGACTTCTGCAAAACAGTTTTCAAAATTTAAATTACCAAACAGATTTTTTTGTTAGTTTCTTTTTCAAAACAGTTTGCTAAAACTGATTTAGAAAATAGAATTTAAAAACTAAAATCCAAAACTTTCCTATATTTGCATCAAGATGATCATCATCATATGTAATAGAATGTGAATATTCCTCTTGTTCATTGGTATTTGCATCAATTATTGGTCTTGATCATTCTAGATAGTAATGGTGTAGCAAGAAAGAAGACCTAGATTCCCATTAGGATGCATGAAATCGGGGCTTAATACATCAATTTTATAACCTTTATTCTTGGTGATTGTGTGTCCACCATCGACACTTTCAGTTAAACTATCAACAAACATGTAGATGAAGAAATAATGCAGGAAAAAAAAGGTAGAAGAAATTGAAAGATAACACAACTGAAAAAACGAAATTCGTCTTTAACACAAATTGGTTTACCACCTATAACTTTGTTTCATAATTGCTTTAACTATCAAACCAATTAGTTAGTTAGTTACCTAACTAGTCGGTTACTTGTGAAGCAAGTAATTGCCAAATCTATCATGTCATGTTTTCACTCTTAACATTCTTCCAAATTTTGCTTTCCACCTTCTATTTATTACGTATATTTGCGACATAAGTATTTTATTCCCCCTTATTCGCAATTTAAAATGAACATAAGTTTTAGAAAAAGAAAAATACTAAATTGCACGACACAATTTTCGTTATTATAGCACGAAAGTTGATGATTGCAATTTGATTTATCTCTCTTTATTTAGTTTGGTTCAAAATGACCCATTTAGCTTCTGACACATTTTCTTTACAAGAAATTACAAATTACATCTTACTCCTGTTGTGGTGCTTATACATAGAAGAGGGGCAAGGGACGGAGAAGGAGCTGAGCTAACGGAGCATTTCTAGAAATAAATAAAAATATTACAGTTCAGTTTATCTTCTACACAAACCCTACTACCAAGACCATGATGCTCCCACTGCACCTCCCAGCTAGTGTACTACCTGCACTGCCATGAGTATGCTTCGTAGAAAGTTGCTTTTCTGACTTCCAAAAGTTCCTAATAACACATGGAAATGTCTAAAATACCTCCAGCGCTGGCTAGGGATGTCAATGGGTACCCCGTACCCATGGGTACGGATAGTATGATATTTGTCCCCGCCCCGTTGGATAAATATGATACCCTTGCCCGCCCCGTACCCTCGTGGGTACCCACTATGCGGATAACCGTGGGTATTGAGGTATCCATGGGTATTCATGGGTACCCATGGATTTTTGATTTTATTTATTTTTTGGTACAAATAATAACTTTTTTTTAATTACCAAAAAACTTCAACTTTTAAACATCCATACATAATCTATTCAAAAGTTTATAAATCATACATAATCAATAGAAAATTCATGATTCTTACATAATCCATGTGATATGTTTTATGATGTGAATGAAGTAGAAATGGTGAACTTAATAAGATTAATTAAAAAAATCAAAAATAAAAATAGGTTATTAATGAAGAATCTTAAGTGTACGGTAAAATTTCCTTCAATAAGGTAACAACTTTAACTAATAAGATAAGATATATAAGTATATTTTAATAATTTATTTAATTTATTATCGGGTATGAGTACCCGTGGGTATGGGTACAATCAAATTCGTGTCTGTATCCATTTAAGAATGGATAGTCAAATACCAGTTTATTATACCCGTAGATACTCGTTTAGCTACCCGCCCCGTGTCCGTGAAGGAATTTACGCACGGGTAGCCGTGGACATGGGTATTTTTGCCACCCCTACCAGCTTATAACTAGAAAACCGACGATAGTTAACTACCGCTGAATTTTTTTAGTCATTTTTCAGGAACTTTTGGAAGTCAAAAAAGCAAGCATCTGCTTCGTATGACACTTCTCTTTGATAAAGATAATGGGCTCAGCCTTACCATTAGCAAAAGCCCTAATAAGAAAGAGTTACAAGTTGCCTATGTTGGGCTATTATTCACGCCCCTTTCAGACCATTTGTTTTCTTGTAGAGTTTTTATATAATGTAAATCATATAAAAATATTGGAAGTAGTTTATTCAATTTTTAAAATTATTTTTTACTTATTTCCTACATAAAACTTCATTTTTTATATAAAAGAAAAAAAACTTAACAAGATTCTTAAAGACATACATTAGCAAGCCTCGTAAGACAATCATTCAATATTTGATAGTTATGATAAGTTTTTAGTTCTTACAAAATCACGAGCTTTTATGTTTAGTCTCTATTAAATGTTAATGGTAATTTCAGCCCTCCATAATATTGCAGTTTGTAAATGGTCCATGTTTAAAAAAAAGCACAAAAAATATATAATTTTTCTCATTAAAATAGTCCCTATAAAATGCAAATATACACTAAAAATGAATAAATTCTTTTGAGGAACTAAACTTAAAATCGTGTGACTTGAATAAAAATATAGTTAACCCTAAATATATGAAATACCAATATATTCCCCCACCCCACACCCACCCACACACACACATATTTTCTTCTTTTTTTAACAATATATTTTATGATTCAGTGACTTGGAGGTGCCAACTTAATTGAGATGTTCAAAATTCTTCCTCATATTTAACCGCGCTCTTAATTCATCCAAAAATAAATAAATAGTAAACATCATTGCAATTCACATACATTTGTGAGGTTTTGGGTCGGAACTCTAATCAATTGAACTGGATACATTTTACGGAATGTGCTGCAAATTCCTACCTTCCACCATTAGCAAATTTTATTAGAGATATAAGTTAGTTATAAGTTAGGATTAGTGATATAGTAGTATATATAGTTGTAACCACTTGATTAGAATGTATCTTTTATTATTTGTAAAATTCACATTTATCATCGATAAAAAGATTCTTTTTAGTTTTATCTCATTCTTTTCATAGATACTCCATCCGGTCTCAAATGTAAGCAAATTTTTACTTTTTAACTTCATTCAATAAATAATGTATGTGGTCCATATTATAGACTACATACATCATTTATTGAATGAACATAAAAAGTAAAAAACTGCTTACATTTGAGACCGGAGGGAGTATCATATTTTATAACAAATTTCTCAATATTTATATCACAACCAAACATAAATAAAATTAAACGCAAACAACAAAAATCTTAATCTGAGTAAACTTGGAATCTTTTTATGAAAAATATCCCCACACTCTATAGTTTTACATTCTACCTAGTCCCAAGTTAAAATTGGATATGGCCAAAAGCCAAAGTCCAAAAACAATAAATACCACCACCACACCTATCAATAAAGACAAGCACCAAATTACACACAAATGCCAAGTGGATTTACCCCCACACCTTAATTTTCTAACCAAAATTACCTTTCACTCCATTAATTTCATACCTCAATTATCATACATGCATTGTCCTTATTCAACCGTACCTTAGATTCCACTCACCCTTCTTTCATTCATTCATTCCCTCTCTTTTCTTTCAAAATATTGATAAATTTAATTCATGTGACATTATTTAGGATACTGTCTGTGCCTACCTTGCCAGACACTGCACCTTAGCCACCCTATACCTCTGCCATATACGGCTGTCAACGGCGGTGATTAAGGGTAGTTGAGATATGGTAACTTTTTCCCATCACAAGGTGTTAGTTATTTCCACCCCCCAAAATTTTGTTTTGCTTCATTCTTCAATTCCATTAAAAACTTAGGCAAAAGTGGCTAAAATTTAAATGCAAGGATAAGGTATAGTGGAGGAAAGAAGTGAGACAAGTTTCCATATTTGTTGGAAACTTTTTCAGCAATCAAACAAACATTGTCTTGACACTTAGCTTTCATTCCTTATTATCCCCAAAAATTATTAAAAATTTCCTGTCTTTGTCTCTGCATTTTCATTAAATTTATCATCTGTTTTTCATTCTCTTTTTGTCAGATATTAATATTATCGTGCTGGTGAAGTTGATCCTCGTGAGTGTTCAGTTTTTATTTTCATTTCATTTTTGATAATTTTTTAATATTATGTTCTCTTTTTTATATACTAAATATTGAGTTTTGAATTGTGTAGAATATGTATATATCCTAATTTTATTCGGTCACTAAGATTTTAAATAAGTAAAATAAAATGTCTCAGGACATTGTTTAAAAAGCTAAAAGAAGTAAAATATGTATAAAAAAAATTATGTACCTGTTACATTGACAAAAATATAACTTATATTTCCTATAAAAAAAAATCATTTTTATAGATTTCTTAATCAATACTTTTGAGACACTCTTAAACAAAAAGATTATTTAAAATGAAAATCATCAAGAAATTTTAACCTTTAAGCAAAATGTTAGGGGTAACATTAATACTAGCTACCACTATTCGAGGTACTGCTTCTCAAAAGTCCCACACAATAATACATTAGAACTTTTTTGGCCTAAATGCTTGTCATCACGTGCAAATCACTCAATTCCATTTATGGTTGTTACTAGTTTATGATTACATAAAAGTACACATCGTACTAAGATTCTGTGGTTACTCCACAGTTTTTTCTTACTAGATTGGATTTTTGGACTGATTATGAAACTAACCTCTGCTTGGTGTGGGTTCATGTTGTGGTTTAAACCTTTATGTACCACCCTAATATACGCTTTGTCCATTGTATAGAACTTTTTATTAGTTTATATGTTTTTTAATTGGATTAAATATATTTTTGTTTCCTATAAATATTCTACCTTTTCATTTTAATCCTTTTAAAATTTTCTTTGATTTTTAATCTTGTAAAAGTTTTACATCACAACTTTGGTCTTTGTTTTTAAATCAATTCAAGTGTATCATCCAAAATTTTGAATTTTTTTCGCAATTATGTTTAGTACTCATTTCGATTATTATTTTATGTAAAAATTTATTTTTGGAATTTATGGTGATTGTAAACCTAACCATATTTCTAGCAGCAAACATCCATACATGTATTTATTCTAGATCCATTATTTAAAAGTCTTTTCTGATAACTTAATAAATCAAAAGATCAATTTAAAAACAATTGAGTTTGAAAAAGCATCAAGCAACAAAATAAAACATTTATATAATAAAAATAAGATTATATATAATCAGTCATACAAAAGGTTAACTTCATTTAATCCCAATATAAAGAGAAATTAGCTACTCATGCCCATGATAGTTTTATAAGAGAGATGATGTGAAGATGAATAATTTGCATCCAATGGTGATGAATCAAGCCAATAATGCTCTCTCTCCCTCTCCCTCTCCCCAAATGTTGCTCTTCAAAAATCTTCTCAATCTCTAACTTGATTCGCTAAGACATTAGTGAATTGTTCTACATGTTTTCCTTTCAAATATTTGTTTTGATTCACTAAGCATTTTGTTGGCTCACTTAGCGAATAACCCAATGCTCAGATTCATTGTTCTTTCGACTTCTTTGCATTTCATTCAAAAACGTAAGAATTTATATTATATATTTTCTGTAATTGAAAAATATATGTATAGTTTGTTACAATATGAGAATGCAAAATATCTAAAATTTTAATCAAAATTTCATAAAGACAATTTCGAAAGAAGTATGTCATTCATGAACACACGTATATGCAATAGAGATTTTGGTGGGATCCTCAAAGAATCAAATTTCTTTAGGCTTTTGTGTGCAAATTTATAGGGGAAGGGATCCTCTCTAAAAAGTGTGAAATAAGCAAATGACTCACTTAACTTAGGATTGAATGAGTATTAAAATTCCCCATTAATCAATTAATCTATTTTGTTGCTTCTCCATTTCCAATACTTGATGTATTCTCAGCGAAGAAGCTAAGATAATCACTTAACATATTTTTATTCAATTAAACTATCTACATTATCGTCCAATAAAATTTTGCATGTGTTTAATATTGCCACGTTAGTTGAGGTTTGATTAAAATGTAAGTAGTGGATTAGAAAATTAAAAAAATAAAAAAAAGGAGGTGAACATCGAGAGCCAAAATAGCTCAAAAAACTTAAGAGGATTAAAATCGCAGAATTGTGAAACTTCACAAGTTTAAATTGCATTTAACCCTTATTTTAACACTAATGTTACCCAAGTTATGCTACTAATAAATTGGATATTGCCACCATGGTAGATAATGACAAGAACTTAAGTGGGGGGACCATTTCCTATGAAACAAGCTTATAATCGACAAAATGCAATTTTGTCACTGACAAAAGATACCTCAATGGGAGACAAGACCCTAACATTGTTGAAATCAAAATAAAAGAGCAACATAAATTTAGAGCATTGGTGGGCTCTGTGCGATCCCATTCAACAACAAGTTGCCTGCATTTTCGTTGACATTATGTACTTTGTGTCTCTCCAAATTACATAAACCACACTATCTTTGGGGCAACATTTGTTTAGAGAGACCTAACAAAACAGAAGGGGACATTGATAGAGTACATTTTTAATTAGGGATTTGAAATAATGGGGTCATTGAGTTTAATATTGCATTGATTTATAAGTTTATGATTTCCATGTGGACACGTAGTTGAGTTACCACACGGCCATCCTCTCACGATCATCAATGTGTTTGCGAGGTGAAATGGAAATTTGTGTCGAGAAATATATAAACTTGAAATGCCGGCCATGGCATATAACATATTTCCAGATTATTTATCAACCGGATTCTTGTGTTGACGATAGAATTTAAACTCTCATTTTTGTAGAATATGAGTGAACTCCTTACCAATAAAATCAACATGTGTTGACAAAAAAAAAGTACATGTAACGTTGCTCCCTCGATCACAATAATTATCATATATGTTTATTTCATGCAAATTACAAAATATTATAAATAGAAAAGGAGAATAAAGGTTTTATTTTATTATCCTTATTGATATATTCAATATTATTATAGATGTAAAGTGAAGGATATTAATTCCCTAAAAAAAATGAAGGATATTAATTAAGGGTATACTTGAAGAAAGAAAAAAAATTATTACATTGAAAATAAAAAATAACATTGGGTTAAAAACAATCTTTTGTATTCATGTTTTAATATATGTCATTTTTCGAAGGAAAAAATGTTATTGTTTTACTATCCGTCACTTTATAATACCAATAAAACATTAATGTTTAATTTTCTATCATACCATTTACTATTTATTATTCTTTCTTTTCCATGTCAATAATGATAGATAAATTTGTAAAATCATCCATAATTTTTCTTTCAAATAAAAAATTAAATAACATTACTGCTCATGTCCTCGTCTGTTTAATTTGAGGATTGACCTAATCCCTCAAATATTTGTAATTTTTCTCCTTTCTCTTTTGAATACATTTTAAAAGGCATCATTTCCTTTTGTAAAAAAAATAAAAAAATTCTAACTTTTTTCTAAAAATTTTGTATTCGAACCCATATCCAATATTTGTGTATTATAACAAAAATTAATGTAATAAATAAAATATATTTTCTCTAACAAACACAAGAAAAATGGTTTTGCATCATGCATAAGTGTCATGTTTTTTTATTACAAAGTGGACAAAGCTCAGAAGGACAAAAATAGATATAAACTAAGTGAGGGGGTAGTAATCTCCAACATATCAATATCCAATAAGTGACTAAATTGAGACAAACACGACTCAAAAACACAGTAAATTTTTATTCAAAGAATACTCAAAGTTAACTAAAGCATCGGTACATTGGTTCGTGTTTCCTAGTACGAATGTTGAATGACCATATCCAACAATCTACAAACCTTCATGACAAGAGCCTTCCCACAAGGCGTACCACACGCTCCCGAGTTGTGAATCTCTGTTGCAAATCAACATGCACCTCAATGCGTGTAAAACCAAGCCTTCTCGCATATCACAAACCTTCAAACACACCCCACAACTTCGTTGTAAAGGCACTACACATCCCCACACACGAGCCATTCTCCTTGGCTATCTCTAATAACCCTCCACAACCAGCTATCCCACCCTCCTTATGCGAGCCATATGTTTTCAATTTAACCCAACCATACGGCGGAGGTTTCCATCCTATAGAAACTACATTCACCCATAAAAGGCATTACTAATGCATAATTAGATTAATAAGTCACATCATACCCCATTTAATTTAATGATAAAAAAATTTAATCTAATTATAAAAATTAACTTATGCATGATGTAAAACTTGCCTAACTTATGCATCATAGAGTTGCTCCATGAAATATATGTATCTTGCTCTCTTTTTCAGGTGGGCGATTGTAACTCATGCATAGTCATAACGTAGTAATCAGTATGACCTGGATGAAAGCAAGTGACAAGTCACCTTTATTGCAGCAAAGTGAAGCTTTTGTGGGGCCACGAATATAATGTGTTTGACCTCGTCATGAAACTCAGAGTTGAGCTGGCTAACTTGCATATCAAAGTTCATTGCGCGGATTAAATTTGCCTTAGTTGGAACATGTTCAAGACTTGATGATGAAAAAGACAAGGTGCATGCACATATTAGGATACGGAATTCTTGCTTAATTTTGTAATATGCATGTAAACATAAGTTATACTATAACAGTGAATTTACCAACAAATATAGTGTCCCACACCTAGCCGATAATTGAGTTCTTTATGATCAATGTATTTGAAAGAATCAAATAATAATAAAATAAATATCGTACAATGAAAATGATCATGTCTTAGGACATTCTTCATTCATATATTTTTGAGATTAAAACTAGTAATTAAACATGGGAAAAACACGCTAATGATACACATAAACATTTCAAAAGCCATTGAAAATTAACAAACGAAAACCTTGGTCATAATAACCAAATAAATTTCTTTCATATATAATCAATGGACAAGAATGATGCAAAATTCAACCTCTAAGTCTTCAAACTCATTCGTCGTTGGAAATGAAATATTTGCCGGTGTCTGCTCGTATCGATTATCTTCCACACGATCAATTTAGCAACATGTTTACAAGTCATTTGCCAAACTTAGAGAATTTGATTTTGGTCATAACCGTCATAAACTAAACTCCTTACTTAAAATATGGTATCGACAAAATGAGTTATTCTTAAAATATATTTACCCCTGCCCTAAAAAAAATTATATATTTATCTCTATTTTGAATCACTATGTACCCGACCGCCCCAAAACACCCAAATTCAATAATTTGATACCTTTTTTTTTTTTTCTATGAATAATTTGGTACTCTTGATGATGTGCTTGGCACTATAATACCAGCACATTTTCTTTTTGAGTTTTGACACAGGCAGTATACCAGCAACATAGTGGCTCACATGTCTCTCAGCTTAACAAAAATGTTATTGGAACCTTTTTATTAATCAAAAGTTTGCAAAAATAACACAATGGTGTATCAATTAATGATTGCTTGCTCCAATTATATTTTGTTTTTTAAGAGGTGCTCCAATTTTTTTATAAACTTATTTTTTTCTGTGATAAAAAAGAACAATAATTATTCGACAAGCTCAAACAAATTCCCGTATAATATTTAATCCGGCCCCTCTTCTCTACATGTAATCATGCACTTGAGCAATTTCAAAAATAAAATAAAAATAAAAATCATGCATTTGAGCTACCTCCATTAATTACATTCAGAAAAAAGTTAGTATTAATGTACATGAAAACATTTAATTGTTATCTAAGAGTTATTAAAAACAAATTCAATGATAAAAAGAGAAGGGGATTTTTTGTAAAAATCATTAATAAATGTAAAATTTTGAAAAAAAGTCGTATATTCTCCATTTTTTCTTAAAAAATAATCATATACACCATTTTAACATTGGGTCCATGTTTGCTAACAATCAATTTATTTGACACTCAAATATCAATTAAAATTTAATGGGGATTTAAATAATTTTATGGGAATAAAAAATTGCACACATTTTCTAATTTTATGGGAGTTTGATAGTTTGAACTAAAAGTTAACGAGTTATCTAATAATGTTTAGATGAGATAACACGTTAGTTTAACCAAGGTTTTGAGTTCGAATCCAGCCTTGGTAAAAGCAGCATTAAGACTCTTAGAGAGAGTGTGTTGCCTATTTAAATACCATAAAATTCGAGAGATTGGTCTTTGCAGTTGCACGTGCGGAGGGCACTCGGTTTAAAAAAAAGTTAATGAGTTAAATAGTGTTCAAATTCCTATATATATATATATATATATATATATATATATATCAAAAATATATTTAATCGTTCTATTAACCTGGCTAACCTTATTTTTTGACAATAACTTTCTGATTCATCATCGAGTGGACAGTTTCCTCGACAAATTTCATTCAATCTTAGAAAATTGTAAGTCAGCGGAAATATTGTGTTATTGGGTTTTGAGTTATGACTTGCATGACATGTATAGAAACACCTTTTAATAAGTGTTTTGGCTCTGTGAAAATGCCAAAGCCAACTGATACTATCTAGTAATATAAAATGATTTTGTTAGTAACGTGGACAAAAGGATAGTATGAGAGTTATTTATTTTTCAAAATTTGGTATTCAATCTAAATCCAACAATCCGTAAATCAATTTCACCTTTTATTAACAAAGAACCAATTTAAAATCAGAACAAAACTATGTATAAATTAGTCTATAAAAAATGACATTAGAATGATTTAAATATAAGACAAACACACTTAAACATCTCAATCCTGCATTACTATATCAACTTATGTGGGTTTATGAATTATTTATTTAATATATCAAGAAAATTGTTTTTTCATAAATAATCCCAAGATTTAGGTGATGATAAAAAAAAACATTGGGGTAATAGTCATTTTCGTCCCCGAATCTGTAACAAGTAGTAACAATAGTCTCTGAATCTATCAAAATTTTAAAATAGTTTTTGATTGTAAACTTTGTTAGTCAAAATAGTCTCTGACATTAAAATAATCCTTCAATACTCACAATAATTCTTTTCATATATGGACTGATATGATAGTAAGTAAGTACTTATAAGGACAAATATGATAATAAGTATATTGAGATATTAACATGACAATATTAACGAAACATTTTAATGTGAGGGACTATCATGACTAATTTAAAATTTTGAAGTGCACAATCAAAGATTATTTTAAAATTTTGATATATTGATGGACATTATAATACTCAGCCGAAATGATACACATTGCCAAATGATACACATTGCTACAAGGAATACACTTAAAGATCTCAATCCTACATTACCAGATCAACTCGCGTGGGTATATGAGTTATTTAATATACTATGAAAATTGTTTTTTTATAAACAATCCGAAGGTTAAGGTAATGATAAAATGATCAAAATTATTTATTTTTTGGAAAGAAGAAGATAAAACTAAAATTAGAATATACATGTAATAATTTGCTAAAAATGGCATTGACAACCTCTTCACCACAATTTCAATCTACCAAAGTCTTGTTTCCTATTACTTTTAGGAGCCAAATTCGGAATCAATAGAATGATGAGTTGAATCTCTTTGGTCTAAACTAACTAAACAAACAAAAAGCACAAAGAAAAAAAAAAAGAATAAAAAAAAGAGAAAATTAATTTATTTTATTTTATTTTTTTAAAAAAGAAGACAAAGAAAAATTAAAAGAAAAAAAGAAAAAACAAAAGCCAGTTACTGGTTCCAACCAACCTTTTCTGTTTCCTTGTCAATCTAACAGCACAACACAACAAGTTTGTATCATCAAAATCTAAACACAACCCATTTTTCTAAACCAATTAAGGAACCAAAATCTGAGGAAAAGTTTCAAACTTGTCTTTTGGGTTTGGTTTTTTATCCATCTTGTTTTTTCCTGCAGAAAATGCTTTTTTCTGCAACTTTTTTACCCTTGATGAAAATCATGCATTAATGGAACAAAAAGGGTGAATGGTATGTGGAAAGTTGAAAGGTTATAGAGAAAAGAATCAATGAACAAAGAGTTTAACAGCATTGTTAAGGTTTGGGAAGCAGCAGTTAGAAAATCAGCTGGACCAAAGAAAAGGGTAAACAGAATATTCACAACACCAATGTCTGTTTCCCATGTTGATGATGATAGTGATGTTTACCAGGTTGAGAAGATTCTCAACAATGGTGATTTTTATACAGGTCAATGGTTGAATAATTTTCCTAATGGTCAAGGTAAATATCTATGGACAGATGGTTGTATGTATGTAGGTGAATGGTTAAAAGGTAATATCACAGGTAAAGGTAGGTTTAGTTGGCCAAGTGGTGCTACCTATGAAGGTGATTTCAAGAATGGTTTTATGGATGGTAAAGGGACTTATATAGGTTGTAATGGTGATACTTATAAAGGTTTTTGGGTTATGGATATGAAAAATGGTAAAGGGACACAAAGTTATTGTAATGGTGATTTTTATGATGGAGAATGGAAAAAAGGGTTGCAAAATGGACATGGGAGGTATCAATGGAAGAATGGGAATCATTATATTGGTCAATGGAGGAATGGTTTGTTTGATGGAAATGGTACTTTGATGTGGCAAAATGGGAATAGATATGATGGTTGTTGGGAAGAAGGTTTTCCTAAAGGGAATGGTACATTTAGATGGAGTGATGGTAGTTTTTATGTTGGTATTTGGAGTAAAGATTCAAAGGAGGAACAAAGTGGTACTTATTATCCTTCTTCTGGTGATTCCGATGATGATGCTCGTATGGATTGGGATCCTATGGACCTTTTTTCTGTTGATTTGATTGATTGTTATGTTTGTGATCTTGAGAAAGTTTCAATTTTTCCTTCACAGAAGAATTTGAACATGTTTGGTTTAGAGGAAGATAAACAGTTATTGTCGAAGAAAAGTACCTATGTTAATGGTCGGGCTAGGTGGATGTCAGGGGATGAAAGGGTTAGTAATTATAGTTCTGAAGATGGTTCTTATAGCAGTTATGATGGATCAAGGAGTCCTATGATTGATCATTCTGTTCCAAGAGTGCCAAATTTGAGATTAAAGGCTCCAAAGAGACAAGGAGAGACTATATCCAAAGGGCATAAGAATTATGAGCTCATGCTTAATTTGCAGCTAGGTATCAGGTACTTATCATAGTTTTTACTTTTGATGCGATTAATTCTCATTTTTCATGTTTATGAAGCTTTCTAGTTTAACTGTGTGTTTGGTTTTGCGGTGCCGAAAATTGATTTTGATGGAATTAATTTTATGAAATTGGTTGAACGTAAAGTCATTAATGTTTGGATGCATTCATGAAAAAAAATGATTTTTATCGCTTCATGCTTGGATAGTTTGGATCAGAATTTCTTTTGTGTGTCTACATGTCAGTTAATATGTTTGAGAATTGATTCTATTCTAATAGAAATATTAGCTTTTAAGTAGAATTGATTTTGAGACAATTTTGAAGTTCAAAGCCAGACATAACAATTCATGGTCAAATCACGTCTGGCTTACTCAAACGAGATTCTGGGAGGTTCGAACATAGATTTAGCTTTCTTTTTTTGTTTTTTCCTATCATTCTAAGTGATATACTGATAGCTTGCTTGGTTTTGCGGTGCCGAAAAATGATTTTGACTTGGCTTATTTTACCATGCTATTGGTGCAATGATGAATAAGGCACTCAAGAAAAAATAATTTTCCTTTCCTTGATTCTAATTTTAATTGCACCTTTATTAATTTGTTGTGCCATAGCACAGACATGCTGTTGGAAGACCTGCGCCAAGTACATCTCTTGATTTGAAGTCTTCTGCATTTGATCCAAAAGAAAAAGTATGGACCAAATTTCCACCAGAAGGATCCAAGCACACACCACCTCACCCGTCTTGCGAGTTTAGATGGAAAGACTACTGTCCAGTAGTGTTCAGGTAATCTTTTGATGCAAAATTGTTATTGTCAATTAGGTGTGTCGTGTTTTGCATCAGAACCTGCACCTGTTGAGTATACTCTTATGATTTTGTAACCTCTCTTTTAGGTCACAAAGAGGTTGATGATATATGCTTTTAGGCAGTGTTGCTAAATAGTAGCTATAGTGGTAGAGCGTAGCAGAATTTGAACAAAAAGCTTTTGTTCCGTGATGCACTATTTAGTAAAAAATGATGTCAAATACAGAATATAGTGGCATGGAATTTGAACTAATAGCTATGTTCTATGATCTGCAATTGACAACACTGCTTTTAGGAATGTTTTTTTGTCTTCTCTAGAATATGGTTGCGATATCATTAATAAGATCATCTCTAGGAGTTACTATGAAGATTGAGGAGACTTTGTTCATTGATTCTGTAATTGTTTCTTGATCTTTATATACAAAGATTCTGACAATAGAACTTATCTGCTTCTCTGAATTCACCGATCCTAATGGTTCATTGCATTTATATTTGCAGGGCTCTAAGAAAATTGTTCAAAGTAGATCCAGCTGATTACATGATATCATTATGTGGGAATGACGCCCTTCGAGAGCTCTCCTCCCCGGGAAAAAGTGGAAGCTTTTTTTATTTGACGAACGATGACCGATACATGATAAAGACCATGAAGAAATCAGAAGTAAAAGTGAGTAGTTCCTTCTTAGTTGGACAGATATAACATAAGCCATTAAGCCTTAAGGTTTTGTAATGCTCCTCTTTTTCCACGTTTTTGAAACTTAATGGGATAAAACTACACATCACTAAAGAACAACACTTTATATTTTAGGCATGCATTGTATACTTGTCACACTGTATGTATTTGAATTTGTTTCAACTATTTTTCATCTCTGCAAGGCTTCTTTGACATGATAGTTTTCAGTTGTAGCTTCATTATAGGTATCATTTTATTTATGTACTACTGAATTATATTTCAGTTGGAACTGTTTAAAATGATTGCAGGTTTTCTTGAGAATGCTTCCTGGCTACTACAAACACGTTCGTGCATTCGAGAACACTCTAGTCACCAAGTTCTTCGGCCTACATTGTGTTAAACTACCAGGAGCTTCACAGAAGAAGGTAATGTTGTGTTTTTGTATAAACTTCTACTTTGACAGAAGTACTTAAAATAATAATTGACTACAATATATTTCAGGTTCGGTTCGTCATCATGGGAAATCTATTTTGTTCACAATACGCAATTCATAGGCGTTTTGACTTGAAAGGTTCAACGTTTGGTCGTACAACGGATAAACCTGAGGAAGAAATAGAGCCTACAACAACACTTAAGGACCTCGACCTAAATTATATATTTCGGTTGCGAAAGTCTTGGTTTCAAGAATTCTGCAGGTACTTATTAATCACTTCTTGTCTCACTCAACATGTGAATCAAAAAATCCAAATTTTGTGCAGTCATAAGTTTGTACAGTCACTATCTCAGTTATTGGATGAAGATCAGATAGTTCATTTACAAATTCGTAATATGAACTGTCTGATCTATATCCAACGGTCAAGATGCAATGACTGCAGAAATTTTCAACTGCATCAAATCCATTTTCATGTACCAAGTAGGATATTGGACTATACTAGTTTTTGTTAAATTAAGCACAATTGACATTTTTACTTGTGCTATGTGAATAAAACATGGTTACATTTTGTAACATTTTTGCATACAGGCAAGTGGATAAGGACTGCGAATTTCTTGAACAAGAAAGAATTATGGACTACAGTATGTTGGTTGGTCTTCATTTTCGAGGAGTATCATGTAGTGATGCCGGTACACCTTCTCGCAGTTCTGGCGCTCAAACTCCAACAGGTTATGTCTTACCTTAAATGGGTTTTCTTAGGTTTTTATTTTTTTCATGAATATTTTCTGAATTCATTACATATATTGCAGGTAACTTCGACGATGGAGCACCTCGTCTTTCTGGAGTCGATGTGGACCGTATCGTAGTAGATCCTAGCCGGTATAGTCTTTCACACACATAATAACAAAATTTTCAATAACTATAGTTTTGATAGCTAAGTTGTAACTAAATGGTGACACTTTCTGAAAATATTTGCATTTTGTTTCAATTTTTCAGGTGGATTCAATTAGGTATAAACATGCCAGCGCGAGCTGAAATGACTACGAGAAAAAGTTGCGACACACCACAGTTAGTTGGAGAACCAACAGGGGAGATATACGAAATCATAATCTTTTTTGGTATAATAGATATACTACAAGACTATGATATTAGTAAAAAGCTTGAGCATGCTTACAAAGCATTTCAATATGATGCAACTACAATCTCTGCCGTTGATCCAAGGCTATACTCGAAACGGTTTCGCGATTTCATCTACAGAGTTTTTGTTGAAGACACTTCTTGAGGGCTTAGTTTTTGAAATCTGACCAATGCACATTAGTTGGAGGGTATTTTGTGATTGATATGTTACACATTTCTGAAGTTTGTTCATTTTCCCTCCCTATAGTTTGTCAATTTTTCATTTAATTTTAGTCACAGCTAATGTATGTTGTAGTGTAGAATTTGAGAGTTACTAAAGCCTTATCCAATTGTACATGAAATTATCAAAAGGGTAAGAAAAACATTGGAAAATGGAAATTATACATTTTTGTACATGGGTTGAGAGATTGGTATTTTTTTATTATTTTCAAAAAGTATTAATCATCGTTCTAATGGTATGAGATTTTTTAAGTACATATTTGAATTCACGGTAAAGATAGTCTCAATTTCTCACTTTGAATAAGAAAAGTTAATCTTTTAAGCGAAGGTTTGACAAGAAGTGAAGTGGTAAAAAATTGTGTTAAAATGGGGAAAAAAATATAGTAAATAAAGTTTTAGATTAAACATGCTTTAAAAGTAAATATTAAATCACAAATAACTTCTCTAAACTTAATTTTAGTCAATTTGATTTAAAATCATGTTTGACAAACTTCTATTGAAAGAGTTTTGTTCTCACCTTTTGACCTTAAAACAAAATTGTCGGCTAACTAACACCTCATTTGGGATTATAAAGCATCTTTTTGCATGCTATGCCTATGGACTATGGTTGTGTTTTAAGAATGAACAAAAAGGTCTATGCAATCGTTTTTTAGGTGTTGTTGTTCATCTTTATTTTTTTTGGAGTTGATAGTCCTTTAAATCAATAGTTTCATGCTGACTCATTAAAATAAAGATGAACAACAATGTTTATTTGAGACCGGAGGGAATATGCTCTAAGATTAAGAGCATTACAATGTTTCAATAGATTGGATTAGAAAGTCAACGAACAACTTTCAAGTTAATGAGAAGCTATGCACATTTTGATGTTTTGGTTAATAGCTTAAGTGCAATTATGTTGCACCAAATTATTTGTGGTTTCCTTTGCATGAATTGAGTAAAGGCAGCTAACGTCACAAAATTGCTTGGTGATTTTTTATTTTCATTTTAAACTTGAAACCTACTTTTTTCCTATTTAATTATCAATTACTTACAACTTGTCCTTCAATTTTCTCTTTTTCAAAAAACAAAATAAGAAATTTTTTGTTCAAATGGAAAAAGGTGTTCATTGCTAAAATAGACCTTAAAAAAAAGGACGGGTCTAATGTAGCAAGCAAACACACACACAATTTCTTAACAAAGACCGTGAAAATTGTCTTTGATTTGACATGATATCATGGAACAAGTCTTACTTGGGCACAATCCAAAATAAAATTTATTTGGACACGCACATAAATGGTAAAAATGAAAAGAGAAATGTACTTACAGTGAGTACAATCTAGAAAACTAGGGTTTATCTATTTAGGTCATGTCTTGATAATGCTTTTAAGGTGAGTATTTATAACCTCCTGTGGGCTTGTATTTATGTGACTTAGCCCCTAAGTACCTTAGATCCTAAGTCACCCCCTTTTACGTTTATGATGTGATCCAGATGCTTTTAGAAGTTATTCGAAGGCGGCAACTTGGATGGGCGCGCCTTAGCATTGTTTGGCCCATCATGAAGGGTGTTATGCCTTTAGAAAATTGTTGATTCCACTTGTGTTCAGGCTGAAAAACACCAGTAGAATACACAAATACCCCCTCGGTAGTTAACTGCCGGTTTAGACCATCGATAATTAACTACCGAAGTTTTCCTCTGCAGTTAGTTGCCGCCGATTTCATCGGTAGTTAACTGCCGATTCGATCCTGCACATATGCAGAAACAGAAGCATCAATTTTCCCATTACATCTTTTCTCCAAAACTTCTTCAATTCTCTCCAATTCAATTTTGGACGAAAATCAACTTAATCTTCTCCACTTTATGACAAGGAAGTAGTTTTACTCATCTGTAATCATAATGTTAGTTTGAGTAGGGTTTTTTTTTTTTGAAAATTTTGGTAGTTTGCATGTGGTTATGGTTGATATTGAAATTGAACTTTTGGTAGATTGCATGTGTAGATTATGATGTTATAGATTAATGTAGTTTCATTTTCAGATTTTGATGACTTTTGTTCGTATTTGGCTAACATTTTGTATTTTAACTGATGTTGATACAATTTTATTTCATTGTGGTAATTTGTGTTTATTTTGAATTAAATGTTGATAATTTACTATTGCTGCTGATGTGAAAATATTCGAACAGGTTGGGTTATGTGTTTAAAACACATAACATATCCAGAAAATGAAGCTTCTGTCAATACAGAGGCATCAGGACGCATCGGCAGTTAACTACCGATAAAATAGGAAATCAGCGGCAGTTAAATGTCGAGGGGCATTTTGGTATTTTATTGGTGTGCTTTAGCCTTCTTTAGTGTGTCAACATTAATTTTCATGCCTTTAATATAAATTGGCGGTCCAAGAAATAGTTTACTAACATGATTTAATTATTTGTTCTTTTAATTATTTTTATTTGTGAGTGTATGCTCCGATAAATTTTATTTTAGGTTGTGTCTAAGTAAAAATTATATATAGTCATGATCATTAGACCATCAATGCTTTCATGATGGATCAACCCACCCAATATTGTGGTCAACCTATCTTCACCTGGCTCTGATATGATGTAGAAGAACATTCAATTAAGATCACAATTAGTGAAATACAACTTTTACTCAACCAAGTAAAAAATTCAAAATAGTGTTTAGATTTTAAAAGAGAAGAAATCTCCTTCTTTTTTTTTGTCAAATAATTTAGTAGATAGAATTCACCTTTTTTAAGGTGAATAAGTGGAGTGGCAGGGACATGCATTAAGAAATCTCCTTTATATACTAGAGGAAGACTCTAAAATAAACTAACAAAAACAAACTTAATAACCAAATACTGAAAAACAGGAAAAGTAAAAAGGTAATATTAAGAGATTTCCAATGGTATTATTTTAAGGAACCTGTTTTTAGTTTTATCCACTATTAATAAGATATTCTTACAATATTGTGTCATACTTATACAAATCGCACACATTTTGCTTTAATAGTAAAATAATAAGGCCCCTCTTATTGCAAAAATAATAATAAATAAGGTCACTTATATTAATTTTGATAGAATATCTCATTATGCAATTAAATATTAATGATGATATCTTACCTTATTTATTTAAGTTTTTTTTTTATGAAAGAACCTTATTTATTTAAGTTGGGTCCATAGTTTTTATAATGCCCGTTTTGTCACATCTAGTTCCACAATGAAGAGAAAAAAAAGTAAGCAACAAATACATCCTTCTATGAAATCCACTTAAATATATACTCTAAAAGAAAACTATTTTTTTTGAAGGAAAAAAAAAGAAGAAAACTATTATTAAGTGGTTGGAAATTCCACTTTGTACCTTTTGATAGCAGATGGAAGGACTTGCATGCCAAAATTAAAATGATAAAAAGTTACCTAATAAAGAAATAAAAAATATATTTGATATTGTTGAAAAAATAATCATACAATAATTTTAAAATATAAAAACAATCATATAGAGAAATATAATTTATATTTTTTTGACAAAAATAAAAAATATTCATTCATTCAAATTGATATAATATATCGATACAATACAAATTCAAAGTTGTTAAAAACAAAAGGATGAATATGTGAACAAACACAAAACATTCATGTTAATAGCATAAAACGAGAGAGTATTATGCCTACAAATATGACTATATTCAAGTCTCTGAAATACTCATGTCTACACATCTACAACGTTGACAATGTCAAAATCATTGATTAGATCGATCTGCACTTGCTCAAAGCTACGCTGCACAAAGATGAGAAATGAAAACAAACAAAGTCATAGCGAAATCACAAAAACAAACAAAGAAGACAGAAAATATGTGGATATCATTTATTTAACTATAACATAAGGAAAACAATTTGAAAGGAAATATAATTTATATTTGTTTAGATGTCTTCATTCTTTTAGTATAAAACAGTACTTCATCTGTTTCAAAATACATGTTGTTGTCAATCACTTCACACATGTCAATGCATAACTTTGAACATTAATGTCTTCAGGAAAAATGTTAAACAGTGTCCTCAAAACATTGATTAAGCAACTAAAATAAGTAAGTTTTTATAAAAAGTGGTGTAATTATTACTTAATCAAAAGTCAAACTTAGATTTACAAGACAAATTTTCTATTTATACTTACCTTAACTATTGCCCTGAGGACATTTGTTAGCAAGACCCTATCTTTAATTATCTAAAGTAAAACTTTATAAAAATTTAATATTTTAAAAATATTTGTCGAGACAAATCAAACATTACGTGCTAACATTTGTTTTTATATATTAGTTGAAAAGTATGGTCAAAGTAAGTCATATGAATAATGCACGTTCTAAAAATGAGACATGTATTTTGAAACAGATGGAATATAATTTTTGTAGTCTCCGAATTTTTATTTAGTGATTATATTAGTTAAAAAGTAGAGTCAAAGGAAGTCATATGAATAGTGTACATTGTAAAAATGCGACATGTATTGTGTAGTCTCCAAATTTTTGTTTAGTGATTATTATATAATTATTTGATCTCTTTTTCTTTAAATTTTTTTTTTATTCGATCACTTATCTCTTGATAAATTTGTTGTTTTTTTTTTAGGATCTTGATAAATTTGTTATACACTTCTCAGAAGAAGAAGAAAATAAATTTTCAATGTAAATATTTGGCTTATCTGGTTTCTTTGTGCCTGAGTTGTGTGGAACGAGAGTAATAATGTAGTAACTCTGATTCCTCGGTTGTTGGATAAGTTTAAATTGTTGTCTTTAGGTTGACTGAAAGGTAAAAAATTCATGTTTGTTTTTGGTACTCAGAGGTGGTGGTCGAACCCTTTAGCTTGTTTGGGCATTGACTAATTACTTGTTTTTCATTTTTCAAAGACTCACCTTGTATATTTTAATGGTCTCTTAAGCATACTTTGTGCTTTGGAACTGTTATCGTTGTGGTTATATAAAATCATTTTTGGCTTGTCAAAAAAACATTAAATATTTATAGACCACCAATGATTTCGCTCTTACCAATTAAAATTTCTAAAACCGTCACCAGACGTACTCATCGAACACAACATGTTTCGCTATGCTTAAGGGCATGAACCTTGCATTGTAGGAATAAAAATCACCAAAGATAGACTACCAATGATTTTTAGGCCAGTTAGCCGACTAATAATTTGAGAGGTGGTCAATAATGGACCATGAGCAATTAATGAATTTTAAATGAGATAGTAGGGACACACATATGATTATGAGACAATATCTTGAAAGTATGATCTCTACTTTTGTTTTAAGAAAGGTTTGGAACCCAGATGTCCCTTATAATTTTCTTTTACAAAAATAGATACAACATTTTTCAGAATTTTGAAAATGTTAACAATGTTTTTATTATTTTAACTTTTCGGTCTTAAGATTTTGAGTGCAGATTTTTTTGGTTTTTATCAATAATGAATTAATTGGTCAAAGTGGTAAAAGTTTTGAGCATCTCAAACAAGTGTTCAAGGTTTGATATCTTATTATATCAAGAAAATTCAGTTGTGGGGTGAAAAATCTACCTTGTGTGTAACTCTCCAACGGAAATTAATCACTACTCCTTCCGCCCAAATTATATGTTGTTTTGGTGAAAAATTTCGTCTAAAATTATAGATCGTTTTACAATAACAATGAAACATTAAAGTTACTTTTTCTATTATACCATAAATTATTTATTACTTAATCTTCTTTCAATTCATTAATTTATTTTTGGCTTAGTAGCAGTTTTAACCCCCTAAATTTCAAGAAGTTGTGATTCTGGCCCCCCAAAAAAAAACTACAAATCCGCCCTTAAGTTTTACTTATGTGGTAGTTTTGACCCCCTAAACGAATGTTGACTCGATCAACGCACACGTGTATTTTTTTTTACATGCTTTCTTCTCTAGCATGTTACAGATTGGATAAGGATTAATGTAAGGATAATATGTGAGACGCCTTTAGTTTTTTGCATTCAAAAGATTTCTTCAATCGACTTTAAAATCTTTCATGAACTAATGCCTTAGATTGCTTGATGAAAATTATATGTTCATTCTCACATCTAAAATTACAAATCTTTGCAAGTAATTGTGCAAGTACAAACTCAACCTTATTTGACTTATTTTAAAATGCTTTTAGAATGTTTAAAGAGTGATCCAAAACATTCGATAA
>Ga0315914_1000997_pt1 | contig 40246 bp, 18 predicted proteins | sample MpolenodulesMG_FD_203920 | JGI IMG/M metagenome (GOLD analysis project Ga0315914, IMG submission 203920) | Medicago polymorpha root nodule microbial communities from Los Angeles, California, United States - elongated nodules | ecosystem: Host-associated > Plants > Roots > Nodule | place: USA...
TGTAAAAGACTTTTTTTTTTTTTTTTAAACTATATTAACATGTGTTTGTAGGTGGTTGGCACAATGGTTACTTGTGTTGCATTTTTTTTTGAGGGAGTTACCTAGTGTTGCATGTTAGTTGTATTTAAACAACTAGACCCTGACCCGTGCGATGCACGGGTTTGTTTCGATTTTCATATATAAGCATCAAATTATATTATTAGTTGTCGACATGTTTAAATGAATTATGTATAACATTTCAATAAAGACTACAATGAGCAAAGTGCACAAAAGCTGAAACTCATTATATAAAATTTAAACAATGAACTAATTAAATAGTTCAAAATACACAGACTTTTGGGTTTAGATTGCGAAGGAGAAAGGAGAAAAAAGGGTTCAAAACCGTTCGGAAAGAAAGGAAAAGGAGTTTAATATTGAATATCATGTAGTGGAAGCCAAATGATATCACAAAAATAGCAATTGGCTTGTTGGTCAAAGTGCCTTCAAGTAACCAATATGGAGTAGGTTCAAATATTTGGAGAGAATTTTTTTCATAAATATTTTTCAAATCCCTTAAAAAAGGCGGGATTAGGGTTAATCATGACTGTTTAACATTTATATATATTAAGATTAAGATGAGAAATGATATTTGAACAATTTTTTTAACAACTTATGTAATAATTTTCTTTCTTATGCTCACATTAATTTTTTACTTTTTCTCTTTATTGTTTTGATTTTTGTGTTCATACCTCATTTTCTTTGTAAAATTTTGGTTGTTTCAGAAGTTGTCATATAAATGGATGTTCAAATTAACACAACTCTTAAATAATTCATTTAAATGTAGGGTCAATTTTGGGATTTCCTTCTTAAATAAAATATTATTTTTCCACCTAGAGTATATAGACAATATATTCAATATTTTCCAACTCGTTCAACAGTAAGACATTAATATAAGAGGAGGGATCCATTGACTCCAAGAGTAAGTATAAAGAGTTACTCCAAACCCTAGCCATTGATTTTAATGTTAATTAATGGTTGTGATTAATCACCATTAATCCCTAGCATAAGGTTTTATTACTCCTTCTTCCTAAACAACCCACCTGAATACACCAGTGAAAACAATCCAAATAATGGCTATTGCAATTTTGAACTTTTGCTGTTAAATTAAATAAAAAGGTAAATCACCAGCCATTTTATTCAATAGAAGATTAAAGGAAAAAAATCTTATTCAACCGTGAACTTTTGCAATGTGAACTCTACAGGAAGATTTGAAGAATACAACTTTTTTTTAAGCATGAAGAATACAGTTTATTGTATCCCATAAAAAAATGAAATTAATTGAATCAGTTTTTTTTATTCTATAGAAAATCAATGTTATTTTGATTGAATCAGATCTTTTGCCTATTCATATGGATAACCTAACATTGAAATATGCAGAAAAATTATCACGGAATTGCATGATTTTTTAAGCCAAATCTAAGATACAAGTGTATATACAATTCCAATTTCCAGCAAATAGTATATAGTTTTCATCTTGTGATTCATTCATTGTTTCTTATTGAGGTAGAGGCATATAACGACATGTTCCAAAGAGTAAGCCATTAATTTGAGAATCAAGATTGCCGTGTAGTTGTTATTTAAAAAGAAGAAGCATTAAAACCTTATGCTAGACATTACTAGTGATTAATCACAACCATAAATTAATATTACAATCAATGGTTAAGATTTGGAGTAATTCTTTGTACTTACTCTTGGAGTTAATGAATCTCTTCTCTTAATATAATGACTTTATATAATGAGAGGTAGTTGAAAATATATTTACGTTTTTACTATAGATTGAATATTATGAGTTTTTTTAAATAATTGAATATTATTAGTTACAATGACAAGGTAATCTCCTTAGTACAAGGTGTACAAAGGAAATCATAAGTAATTACAAAGTGTCAATCCATGAATACACAAAAAGATTAGCCGATATCCAAACAAAATAACAAAATAATTCTCTTGAAGTATACTTCGTTACTAAAAATATTTTTTCACGTTAAGTTACTCCTACAATATTTACATTATATCTTCTGATATAAATCACAGAATACAAATTATTTTTGCTTTTTTTTTTTACTGTTTGGTCAAATAATTTATCAAATTTTTAATATTTTTCGCGGAATAATTGCTCTTGAATAATTTCATGCAATTGCACTGGATGAGTGCACCTAGGGAAAATAAAAAAGAGGCAGGTTTGAGGTTGCTGTGTCATATAATTTTTCCAACAATGCCAAAAACACCCTTTGTTAAATGTGATTCCAAAATCAATTAAATTTTTTAAATCATTGTATATGTTTAAAAATAGAATTTTAGTGGATCACATTACTTGAAATCCCAACCATTCAAAAGCTTTCTCCTGTATCCCAATGGTTGACATCCAAATATGCACTAATACTGATAGTAAGGATAACCATGTTGATGAGGGGCATACATGGGTTCATAACTATTGTACTGATAATAGGGCATTGGTGGAGGAGGAGGAGGAGGGTAGAATCTTCCTTGATACCGTGGATAAGCAGAAGACATAGGCATATCCATATGTGCATAATTGTTGCCTTCCTTACTATTAATCCAGCAAAGCTTCACTTTCTTTCCATGTTTGGATGTCATCCTCATAATTTCATTCGAATCTACCTTGCCTGAGATATATATTATCCCTTCCTTTGTATCAAAGTTGTAACTTAAACCTATCATTCATATCCATATAAAAATAAAGAAGAGTATATTTCAGATAACAGAAATAAATATACTTATGTCTCTTTTTTACTCTCCTAAATTTGTGGTTCTTGAAAATCAAATTTAATACTCTTTTGATATGTTTTTTTAAGGTATTTTTTATAGGCTTAGGAAACCCGATCAGAAATATTTAAAAATTAAGGGACTAACACAATATTTTTTTAAAAAGAGGAAGTGAGACCAAATTTTAGAAATTTTTATAGGACAAAAATATATCTTTAGTCCAAAATAAATATGTTGATAATAAAAAAATAATGGGAATAAATACATTTTTCATATCTTTTTATTTATAAAGAAAGAAATAGATTTTAGTATCCATTTTAACGGTGACATATTTTGTTCTCCTATTCTTTTTTTTGAGGAATTTTTTCTCATATTAAAAGGCACAAATTCTATTTTTGTCTCCTTTTGAAAGGAATTCTATTTTGAAAACAAAACTTCTATTTTGATCTCTTATTTTAAATATAAAATGAAATGTTTTATCTCTTTCTCTCTTTTAAAGAGACATATTTTCATCTCTAAGCTTTTAAAATATATCATGTGTGGTTGTTAAAAATCAACTTTAGTACTCTTTTGATATCTACTTCAAGGATCACAAATAACAACTCTAAAAGGTTAAGAAGACATCCTTGAAAGAAAAAAAAGAGACATAAACGATAAATTTTTAAAGGACAAATAAATATATTTAATCCACAATAAATATGTAGATTAAAAGTAAGAGGGTTATATATATTTTTCATCTCTTATTCTTTTTAATAAAAAATAGATTTTAGTCTTTCTTTTAAAAGGGTATATCCGACTCATAACTTTTAACATGCAAAGTTTGTGGTTCTTGAAAAAATGATTTTAGTACTTTTTTGATGTCTATCTAAAGGGACTAAATTTGTGTGTAGTCGGATGGATGTGATTGTCATGTAGTCGATCAAATCTAGATCAGATATTTTAGACTTGATCGACTATTGTGTAATCTAAATCAATATTAAAGGATGAAGACAAGTGTTCCTTGCTTTGAAAAAAGAACAACATGTAAGGGACAAAACACAACAAGTTTTAAAAGCGGTACTGAAACCAAATTTTGAAAGGACAAAACACATATATTTGACCCGAAATAAAATAAACAAAGAAGAGACAGCGCGCACACACCTTCGATTTTCTTCAGTAGTTTTGTCATAGTATCAGACCATCCCTTGCAGTTAGTGTCCACTTTAATAGCACAACTCTACCATGAAAAAAAAATATAATGAATAGTTTATATATGAAGATCAACCATAGTGTGTCAGTGAATATATGGAATAAATAAAAGGAACTACATTACTCAGAAAATGAAAGAAAGGATGTGAAAATAGTGTAGAGTATAGATGCTAACCATGTTAGATCTCACTCCTTCCTGGAAAAACTTCATTGCTTTGTAATTTTCAAAGAAAACAATGTGTTGGAAACAAATATTTCGGGTGAAGACAGTGAGTTGAAAGTTGAAGATGAGATGAGAAGAATGAGCACCGAATAGGGCTTTATAAGGTTTCTCTGCGAAAAATATTGCATTGACAGTAAATAAAATTAAATGCATAGAAGATCAATTAAGAAAGTTATGAGATTAAAAACTATCATAAATAATCATTTTCATTTTTGAATGTGTAATGAGTGGTCACAATAGTGTTTTAATGTATTAAAATTTTAAAATAGTTGTTGATTGTGCAAGACGCGAGTCAAAATAGTTTTTAACGTTAAAAATACTTCGTTAATATCGTTATTGAAAGACTGTTGTGACAATTCATTACAAGAAAAGAAAATGATTATTTTACTTTGAAAATTAGATTATTTTGGATTTACTCCTGATTTACGAGCCATTAAATATGCTGCTAATATTTACGTATTAAAAAGTGAGACCATCCACAATGCAACACCTTATTTGGGTGCTTAAACGGGTCTCGACTGTATACGTCACTCGTTTCATAATTAATATATAATAAACACCTAATCTCTCCAACCCAACACCCGAAATAAATTATTAAATGGGTCTCAGTAATAATTATATATCATTAAATTTTAACAATAATTTATCTATTCGTTCATAATTATATAACTTTGAAATATTGAATTAATTTCATTATAAACTATAAAAAAAAGTGATTTTTTTTTAATTTTATTAACAATTAAAAAAAATTGAAATAAAAATCAAATTATAATAAATTACATACGCTTGTTTTCTTTTTTAATTTTAAGATAAATAAAATATTTGACGTAGTAAAAAGTAGTCTTTCATTAAAAATTCAAAGTTGATCGATTAAATATAACACAAGTAAATATTATTTAATTTATTTTTTTACTATTAAAATAATATAATAACTGAATACAAAAAAAAAATTACAGTTAATTATGTATTTGGGACCCACATATAATAGGAGAGAGTGTTATAGCTAAATAGGGGAAGAACCCCCATTGTAGATGGTTTGAGAATATTTGTTTACAACTCTTAATTCAAATCCTTTCAAAAAAACTCTTAATCCAAATGGTAAAAATGTTGGATTTGTTAGGTTGGAGGATGTGACTAAGACTCAAACTCCCGCTCTTCATTTATTTTTATTTTTTTTGACAAAGACTCTCCTTATGAATTTTCATTGTGTCATTTTTTCTATCAACAAAAATAATAATAATATTTTGGAATAGAATTCCTTCAAATATCCGTTATATCAACACTGTCATAAGATCATTCTTCGAATATTTTTTCCTATAAAAAATTATACAATTCATGCCGTGTACACCGAATTGAACACCAAATCAATTTCCATTATTTCCATTTATCGTGAAAAAATAAATTTTCATTTAACATGAGAAAAAATATCAATTCATCCTCTAAAAAGATAAGTTATGGTGGGTTGACAGTACAAAATAACTTTGCACACATAGGGGCGGTGACACCCCCCAGTTAACATGGGCACTAGCCCGGGTTCAGCTGCTACTTTCTTTGTACCAAGTACAACCCAATAGCCATTTTCCTACTTAAAAAAAAAAGGGCAAAATCTGAAAATTCTCACACGCAAAGAGATATCAGAAAAAACATTTATTTATCTCCTAATTTTATTTAACACATTATTGGCAGGTTCATCTCTCTTATTTTGAATGGTTAATTGTTCAAATTGACCATGTAAAATAAAAAACATATATACTAGCATTGTAATTCAAGTTTTTTCATATTTTTTACCATATAATATACGCGTAGTATAAAAATGTGACATAGATGTTGAATTTTTTCATGATTTTTTTTCATACATATTTAGCACGTTAAAATATAGCTTTACACAAAATTAATTTTTTTCGACCAAAGACAAATTAATTATAATTTTTTATTCCCCATAACTATGAGTTTCTTAAACAATTTATAATTAATTTGTATCTCGTTTAAAAACTACAAAATTTCATTGTGAAGGTTCTTATCATCTTCTTGTCATGCCTGCAAAATTAGGGAAATAAATTTGACCTGTGAGTATCTGCTTACTCGGAACAAAATTTCAATTTTGCATGTTTTGGTTGAAAAAACAAAATAAATTGAAACGATTTTGTAATGCTATGAAACTTTACATATCCTTTTTATGTATTTTTATAGATGTCTCTGCAAATAATGAGCTCAAAATTTGATTTATAGATCGAGATTTCCGCTGTTTTCTTTTTTGAGTTTTTGACACTTTAAAAATTCATAATTAATTTGTCGTTTGTCGAAAATTTATAATATTTTGTGTAAAGTCATATTTTAACGTTCTTAACACGCCATATTTTGCGATAAATTTTTTGCCCAGACTCTATAATTTTCCTGGCTCCACCACTGCACACACAACCAATTAAAATATTTAGAATTGCCACATCAATTAATGTTTTTATTTTATGTGGCAAATATAAATATTTTAATTGATTGTGTGTCCAAAGTTATTTTGGATGGTCACCCTACTATCATTAAACTCAAAAAAATATCAATTCATCTGATTAATTTGGTATTCTACGATAAAATTGCGGCTTGAAAATATGAAAAAACTCATGAAACTCATGATTTGTATACCCCGTTTTTTTACGAGGATTTTTTTAGCCTATAGTTGGTAGGAAATGTGAGTTTTGTGACCTACTATAGCTCTGTTCGATTTGAGGGATTATTTATATAATTGTACGCGGATGATATCCGATAAAAAAAACATAGAATTGTATTAAAACAAAGGCTAAAATGCACTTTTGACCCCCTATGTTTGGCTCTGTAGCAATTTTGGCCTCTTATTAAAATAAAAAAAAAACCACTTTTCAGCCCCCCAACTTTACCCCTTTTTGCAACTTAGTAGCCCCCTCCTATTTTGACCCAGTCAAAGGCTATCATTGAATTAAATTTAAATGGAAAAGAATGATAGGAATAATTAATAGCCTTCGGATTAAATCAATGATCAAGATTAAAAGATTCAATATAAGTGCTATTGTGTTCCTTCGGTCTAATAAAACCCATTTCTTCTTCTCTTCTCTTCACCCCCACAAAACAATTGCAGATTTCTAGTTTCTAAGTCAAATCCACCACCACCACCATTGGCTGCAATTTTTCTGAAAGCATGATGACAACCACAACCATCATACGATTTGGAAATTTTATCCAATCCTCTGTTTCCAGTTTCCAACAACATTAATCACAGAGTATATCTCCGGCGTGGCTGTTTTCCAGAACTCTAACGCGGTGGTTGTCGAAAAAATTGCTCCGATTGTGAAGTTGCAGCATCTGCATCTAAACAAATTCTCCGTGTACCTCTATTTAAACGATTGATTCTTGCGGTGAAAGACGCAGAGCTGAATCCTGAAATCATTAAAACTTGTGTAATGTATTACGCTAAAATCATTGAAGCTATTTCGGAGAGATAACCGCCAATGAGTTTTGCAGCGAGCATCATCACCGGAGATCTCGATTCGGCTGCTTCTCCTTCTTCGATTACTTCTGCAACCATCACTACACTGGCAGTGGAGTTTCTTGCTTCGAATCTATTCAGAAAGTGAGATAAAATAAAATTCTCTCTACACAATCAACATCGTAAAGCGTTTCATTCGTATATGAATAACCCAATTTTCTTCTCCACAACGTTTCAGAAGTTGTTGGTGTTGTTCTTCATTTGGAGAAAGAAAGAGAAAATGAAGTAGTAATGAATGGAGGAGGGGAAATTAGCTAAGAGAGAGAGAGCATGTGAGGACTTTTAATCTTGACCACTGATTTTTAATCACAAGGCTAATAATTATTTTTTTTGTTTTTTTTTTTTAATTTTAAATTACACAGTGGACTTTGATTTGGTCAAAATAGGAGGGGGCTCCTGAGTTGCAAAAGGAGGTAAAGTTGGGGGGCTGGAAAGTAATTTTTTTTAATAGGGGGCCAAAATTACTATGGAGGCAAACATAGGAGCTAAAAGTGCATTTAAGCCTAAAACAAAAGATTAATGGACAATATTTCATTTTTTTTGAAAGAAATGGACAATATTTCATTAATAATAATTGTTCTCGCCACCATATAAGGCATCACCGCACACTATTATAGCTGAATCCAATCAAAACTTCAAATCAAATTAAATGATCCTCTTTTTTTTTCTTACAAAAGAGTGGTTATAGCATTTCATTGATGAAAATATGTTTAATACAATAAAGTATATTAATTGGGCACCAATTAAAAATATGGCCACTTTTAACATATCATTAATGTGAAAATGTGTTTAATACAATAAGGTATAATTAATTAGACACCTATTGAAAATATGACCACTTTTCTAAGAATGTGAGCAAGCCAGCAAGGTCGACCAAAGAGCATGGCTGCTAAAGCTCTTGTTTTAGGACCATCAAGGAAAAATATTTTTTGTTAAGATTTTATAAACAAAAAAGTCTCGTATGTAAAAAAAAAACCATATATTAAAATTTGTTTTAGACATCACTTACTATTAAAAATTAGGTTTAATAGCAGTTTTAGTTACTAACTTTTTCAAAGTTGTGATTTTAGAGAAAAAAAAATTTAAAAACCACCCCCTAAATTTTGCACATGTGACAGTTTTTGTGTCAAATGTCAATTTTGATTCGGTCTATGCTGACGTGATACTAAGCGAAGGATAAATGAGAATTATTTGTGTGAGATTAATTATCATATGCAGAAAAATAAAGCCACATCCAAAATATTTCAACAGTGTTTTCATGTACATTTGAAAAAGAATGAGTAACTCAATTCTGCAAAATCTGAAACTCAAGAATCCCAAACTTGTTCTACTTTCACAATGCTCCAACATTCACGACCTCAAAATCATCCATGCACACATGCTAAGAACGCATATTTTCTTCGACGTTTTTGCGTCAAGTCGAATCATTGCTTTCTGCATTGATCATACTCCAAAATTTCTACCTTACGCCATCAAAGTTTTCTCCCAAATTCACAATCCCAATATCTTCATTTTCAACGCATTGATCCGTGGTTGTTCCGTTAGCGAAAACCCAGAAAATTCTTTTCACTATTATATTCAATCTCAACGCATTGGTCTCTTACCTGATAATGTAATTTGAAAATGGGTATGCAAGTTCATGGTCAAATAGTGAAGTATGGTTTTGGAAGTGATTTTCATGTTCAACGGTCGCTTGTTTGTATGTATAGCTGTTTATGTGATTTAATGGCTGCAAAATGCATTTTTAAGATGATGGGTCGATTTGATGTTGCTTCTTGGACTTGTATAATTAAGGGTTATTTTAAATGTGGTGATGTTGATTCTGCACGTAAACTGTTTGATAGAATGCCTGTGAAGAATTTGGTGACATGGAGTACTATGATTAACGGTTATTCGTGGAATAATTGTTTTGATAAAGCGGTTGAAATATTTGATATTCTTGTAGATGAAGGGTTGGTGGCTAATGAGGTTGTTATGGTTGGTGTGGTATCTGCTTGTGCTCATTTAGGTGCTCTTGCGGCTGGGGAGAAAGCTTATGAGCATGTGATTAGAAATAATTTGGATTTGAATGTGATTCTTGGGACGGCGATCGTTGATATGTATGCAAGATGTGGGAATGTTGAGAAAGCTGTCCGGGTTTTCAAGGAAATGAAAGAGAAGGATGTAATTTGTTGGACAAGTTTGATATGCATGGTTATGCAGAGGAAGCGCTTGAGTATTTTTATGTAATGGTGAAAAATGGGATAGTTCCTAGAGATATTACTTTTACTGCGGTTTTGAAAGCTTGTAGTCATGGAGGGCTGGTAGAAAAGGGTCAAGAAATATTTGAAACTTGAAAGCATGAAAAGAGATTATAGGTTAGAGCCGAGATTGGAACATTATGGATGTATGGTTGATCATCTTGGAAGGGCAGGAAAATTGGAAGAGGCGGAGAATTTTATTCATGAAATGCCTATAAAGCCAAATGCTCCAGTATGGGGAGCATTGCTAGGAGCTTGCAGGATTCACAGAAATGTTGAAGTTGGAGAAAGGGTTGGAAAGATTTTGATTGAGATGAAACCAGAACATAGTGGTTATTATGTGTTGCTGTCGAACATATATGTGCGTACAAACAAGTGGAAAGATGCTACTGTCATGAGAAGATTAATGAAGGAAAAAGGGGTTAGAAAACAACCTGGATATAGTCTCATTGAGATAGACGGAAAAACTCATGAGTTTACAATTGGAAATAAAACCAGAAATAGACAAAATAGAAAGAATGTGGGAAAAAATACTGCAAAAAATAAAGGTAGCAGGGTACATGGGAAATACTAGTGAGGCATTGTTTGACATAGATGAGGAGGAAAAAGAAGATGCACTTCACAGGCATAGTGAGAAACTGGCCATTGCCTATGGAATTATGAAGATTCAAGCTCCTGGGCCTATTCGGATTGTGAAAAACTTGCGTGTCTGTGAAGATTGTCACACAGCTACCAAGTTTATCTCGAAGGTTTTCGATGTAGAGTTAATTGTGAGAGATAGAAACAGATTTCATCATTTTAAAAATGGTGTGTGTTCTTGTATGGATTACTGGCAAGAGAGGTATGCAATTTCTAAGTTTCAGAGATGCATTGCAAATGGAAGAAAGGAAGATGTAGAGGTATGCAATTTCTAGCTGTCTTATTTAACATTTAATAGTACTATAGGAATAATATAATTTTTTTATTAAAAATATATAATGGTATTATTTTTGTCAATATCATCAGCTCATGTGTAGTCAGTAGTCTCTATCTTTTTGTTCTTAATAAAAAGTTGTCTCTGTCTTTTCATTTCAAGAATGAAGAGGACCATCCTATGTAATGTTTGGGACCGAAAAGAGGAGAAGGACAATGTTTTGAAAGGGATATATGTGTTGGGACCATCATATTCAGTGTTAATATTTTAAATAACATCAATTCTTAGAATATTTTGTTATACAGTTATATGCATTGGCAAAAAAGTCTAAATAGAGGTAAAAATTTAAGATTCCCAAAAATTAATTATTCATAAATAACCAAGGATTTGTTTCCTCCAAACTCTAAAAATATTTTTCGTGGAAAAACTCTCAAATTAATTTATTTATTTAATTGCCAATTTGCAATGCACTTTATTTTTAGAATGACAAAGAGAGAAAAAATACTAGGAATTTGGCTCAATCTGAAGGATCAAACCTCGAGTCTCCAACTCCAACGAATCCACCAAAAGATCACATCTACTCTTGAAGAACACTCAAGTTTGGCCAAGAGTAATTCCTTAAAGAGGAAGAAAAGAAAATTATGAGCAAATAATTGCTTAGCTTAATTTTGGGCAGTCTAACAGAGATATATGACGTGTGAAAAAAAGTAGAATCCACCAGAATTCAAACTCGTATTTTTATATTTATTCAAACTTGTGTTTTTATATTTTTATAATTATAATATAATACTACCATCCTTAATAAAAAAATATAATACTACTTTCTGAATATATGATTTTTTTTTATTTTTATATGAACATACAAATTGAATCTTGACAAACTAGACCGATTAGCATATTTTTTATTACAATAAAATATTTGTGTGCCAAGTCAGTTAAAGAAACAAAAAGATATATAAGTTTTGCATTGAAACAACATTTTCTACACTTTTATTTTAAGTATTTGATTGCCCACAAGTTCTAAAAAATTCTTATCACTTTTCAAAATACAACTAGTATTTGCGTGAAAATTCATTTTAAGGACAATTTTTTTTTGGTATGTCTAAACTAGGTATTCTCCGCGCGCAACGACATAGATTAAATCTTCGAGAAATTTGGGGCTTAACTCATCCTTACCCCCATCGCGTCCAGCACTCTTTGGGCTTGTTGCGTGGATAGGTAGGCATCTCTTGAATTCGACAAGCTCTAATACCATGTTGAAATTTGGGATCTAACTCATCCTTACAAAATCGGCTTATAAGGTGGGGAGTATAGCCTCTTTATAAACTCTTATCAAGAGTCTTTTCTATCCAATGTGGGATTTGGGTTTTTTCCAATAGACCTCCTCTGTTCCTTTTTTGTATCGTTTTTTTTATAAAAGAAAATGTTGTTTTTATTTTTTCTTTTCAAAAGTAATAAATTTTATTGGTAAACAACCTTAAAATGAAAATTAAAGAGGGACAAAGGTAGTTCACAAGTCCTAATTCAATTGATAAAAATGTCAAAATTGTTAGATCAGATGTTATGATCGGGATTTGAACCCAGATTCGTCCGTTTGTGTACTTGAGTTTTCAATAACTTTATTATTTCGTGTATCTACCAAAAACAAAAGGATGGAGGGAGTTATTACTAGTACATAAGCTACATTTTTTCCTTCAAAAAAAAAATAAGCTACATTTTTGTTCTATAGTAAAAAAAAACTAAAGATTTTTCCTATTACAAAGAACATTAATAGTAGTATTTAGGAAGACAAAAAAAAAAAATTGTATACTATCATCAATCAACGTCATTCTCTTTTAAATTTTAAATTGAGTTATGTCCATGCAATTTCTTCCTGACCTATAAATACCGACACAACATAACACTTGTTTCTCATGCACAAAACTTGTACCAAACCATTCCTTTCAAAACAAGTCACTAATCATCCCTACTATATTATTACCAAATTATTTCATGTATTGATTATCTCATCCCTTATATATCTTTATTAAAAAAGCTTACTGTTTGCTTTGTAATTTTTTTGTAATGATTTGGACTGATTTCTTTCCTTTTTTAGACACTCATTTGTTTTTCTGCAAAACACGTGTGAAAAATTTGTTATATATACTCCATCAAGAGTAAGGTTTTTCACTTCAACCTTCTCTTCCTCTGTTGTTTCTTACTCTGTTCCTGTCCTTTCTTTCCATGGCTCCACCGAATTCCACAAACCTTGATCTCATCAAAACTGAGTCTTTTTTTGATTTATCTGAGGGAAAGTTTAAGGTTAGAGATGTTCCTTTGTTCCATGATGTTCCTGAGAATGTTTCTTTCAGTTCTTTCTCTGATATATGCAAACCCTCTGAATCAAGTGCCCCACCTTCACTCCTTCAAAAAGTTCTTGATTTTTCTCACAAAGGTGGTTTCTTTGGATTCTCTCATGAAACCCCATCTGATAGATTGATGAATTCATTGGGTAGTTTCAATGGAAAAGACTTTGTGAGTATTTTCAGGTTCAAAACTTGGTGGTCTACTCAATGGGTTGGAAAATCTGGTTCTGATTTACAAATGGAAACTCAATGGATTCTCATTGATATTCCTGAAATCAAATCCTATGTTGTTGTCATTCCTATAATTGAAAAAGGTTTTAGGTCAGCACTTTTTCCTGGTTCTAATGACCATGTTATGATTTGTGCTGAAAGTGGTTCAACCAAGGTGATAGAATCTAGTTTCAATGCTATTGCTTATGTTCATTTTTCAGAAAATCCTTATGATTTGATGAATGAAGCTTATAGTGTTATAAGGGTTCATCTCAACACCTTTAGGCTATTGGAAGAGAAAACACTGCCAAATTTAGTTGATAAATTTGGTTGGTGCACTTGGGATGCTTTCTATTTAACTGTAAATCCTATTGGTATTTTTCATGGTCTTGAGGGTTTTTCTAAAGGCGGAGTTGAACCGAGGTTTGTTATCATTGATGATGGATGGCAAAGCATTAGTTTGGATGGTGCTGATCCAAATGAAGATGCAAAGAATCTTGTTCTTGGTGGTGAACAAATGACTGGAAGGCTTCATAGGTTTGGTGAAGGAGACAAGTTCAAAAAATATGAAAGTGGATTGTTACTAGTTCCTAATTCACCTCCTTTTAATCCAAAAACGATTAAGGAGTTGATTTTAAAGGGAATTGAACATGAGCATTTGAGGAAGCAAAGACAGGAGGCAATTTCATCTGAGAGTTCTGATTTGGCTGAAATTGAGTCAAAGATCGAGAAATTAATAAAAGAAATTGATGATCTCTTTGGTGGAGAACAAAGTAGTATTGTTCAAAAAAGTGAGTGTGGAAGCTTTTATTGTAAAGAAAAAAAGGAGTATGGTTTGAAGGCTTTCACAAGGGATTTGAAGACTAAGTTCAAAGGTTTGGATGATGTTTATGTTTGGCATGCACTTTGTGGTTATTGGGGTGGTGTGAGACCAGGAACAACACACCTTAATAGTAAAATAGTCCCTTGCAAACTTTCACCTGGCCTTGATGGAACAATGGTTGATCTTGCTGTGGTTAAAATTTTGGAAGGTTCAATTGGGCTAGTTGATCCTAATCAAGCCAGTGACTTGTATGACTCCATGCACTCTTATCTTGCTGAATCTGGTGTCACCGGAGTCAAAATTGACGTCATTCATGTGAGTTTTCAAATATTATTTTCCTTTTCATAGCTATTAGGAATATTATAACCTGTTAGAAACCCACTTTGGTTGACCTCGTGGTGTGGCTTGGGATTTTGAGTGTGCTCATCTCAAGGTCGTTATCGATTCTCCCAGAGTGAATTTAGTGGGCTGGTTTGGTTTCTAAAAGAAAAAAATTAAAACTAGTTAAGAGTAATATATTAATTAGCAGTAGTTAATCTTTTGCAATATATTAGTTAGTCAGAAATATAATACTTTATGCACATATATTAATTTAGTCATGTTAGTCATGCAACTTATTATGACTATTGAGTATTGACTATGGCCAAATAATAATCATTATTTTTTTTATTTGTATGCAGTGTCTTGAATATGTGTGTGATAAATATGGAGGCAGAGTTGACCTTGCAAAAGCTTACTATGAAGGGTTGACAAAATCCATTGCTAAGAATTTTAATGGAAATGGAATCATTGCTAGCATGCAACAGTGTAACGACTTTTTCTTCCTTGGAACACATCAAGTTTCCTTGGGAAGAGTTGGTAAGCATTAAGCTATATATAAGCACGGGATCAATAAATTTTGATATTTTCTTTATTCATTCATACATACATATGCAAGCAAAAAAAAAATATTTACAAAAGGTTGCAATTTTTTTGTGTAGGGGACGACTTTTGGTTCCAAGATCCTAATGGTGATCCAATGGGAGCTTTTTGGTTACAAGGTGTACACATGATTCATTGTTCCTACAATAGCCTATGGATGGGACAAATGATTCGACCTGATTGGGACATGTTCCAATCTAACCATGTTTGTGCTAAATTTCATGCTGGTTCAAGAGCTATTTGTGGTGGTCCAATTTATTTGAGTGATAGTGTTGGCTCTCATGACTTTGATTTGATTAAGAAACTTGTGTTCCCTGATGGTACAATCCCCAAATGCATACATTTTCCTCTTCCTACTAGAGATTGTCTTTTCAAAAATCCTCTATTTGACAACACAACTGTTCTCAAAATTTGGAACTTCAACAAGGTAACCTATTTTCACTAAATATTTTCCATATTTAAATTTCAATACTGGGCCTACTATCGATGTTGTCTCAGTTGTTCGACAAACACATGTAGTCACGTTTAATTACCTTCATTTCCTTAAAGTATTATTGATATCTATGTGTCAGTGTCTAGTACTCAAGTGTTCATGTTTGTGTAAATGTTTCTTATGTTACAATATGCTATTATGTAATAACAATTTCTTTTCATATATACCAGTATGGGGGAGTGGTTGGTGCATTCAACTGTCAAGGGGCCGGGTGGGATCCAAAAGAGCACAAGTTTAGGGGCTTCCCTGAATGCTACAAACCTATAACTGGCACTGTGCATGTAACTGAAGTTGAATGGAATCAGAAGAAAGAAGCATCTCATTTGGGTAAGGCAGAAGAATATGCAGTCTACTTCAATCAAGCTCAAGAACTTTCTTTGATGACTCCAAAATCTGAACCAATTCACTTTATCATTCAACCATCCACATTTGAGCTATACAATTTTGTTCCTGTCACAAAGTTTGGTGGCAACATCAAATTTGCACCAATTGGATTGACAAACATGTTCAACAGTGGTGGAACAATTCTTGATTTGGAATATGTTGAAAGTGGTGCTAAGATTAAGGTTAAAGGTGGTGGGAATTTCCTCGCTTATTCAAGTGAATCACCAAAGAAGTTTCAACTGAATGGTTCTGATGTGGATTTTGAGTGGCTAGGTGATGGAAAATTGTCTCTCAGTGTTCCTTGGATTGAAGAGGCTTGTGGTGTTTCTGATTTGGCAATTTTCTTCTAGACTACTAGAATATTAGGATTAGAAATAACAATGTTGCTTCTACTGGAATAATACAATGTTCGACAACTATTGATCGTAACATTTCTCTTAACCTAATATTGGTTAATTTGGAATTTTGGATATTATCTTGCTATGTTTTCTAGACTCTTTTTCTTCCCTCTCCCTTGTTATCTTGCTATATTTTTTAGATGTTAAATTATATTTTTAATACTGCAAATCCAGAAAAAAAAATACTTTAACATGCATTCAAGAGCCTTGGTCTCAAATTTTTGTAAAATGTTTTTTAAAAAAATCTCAAGATTCGAATTACAGAGGTATTTAATATTTTTTAGGTCAGCGTGATACTTGCATAATACCAACTACTGAAATCTTCACAAAGACAATAAAATTGAACTCACTCTCTTGTTGTGTATGGTATAATGTGGGTAAAACTTTTAACGAATAAACCAACCTGACTTGCTAATTGAGTTATATCTCAATTCACATTGAGAAGGAATACATTATAAATCATCAATAATTCTAACTCATTCACATTGTCTTAAAAATAAAATTGTTAATCTCAAAAGAAATGTGTAATCTTCTGGTTTACAACATTTTCCCACCTTTTGAACATGGTTTTACACCGTAATAACCATAAAAATGCATAATCACTCGTATAATTGATCAAGAGAGAAACTCTCTCCACCACCTACATGAATTCAAATATGCACATTTGAAAAAACATTTCAAAAGTACACTTTTAGACAAATTATGTAGTCTGAAAACACACTTTCAGAAACATGTTTTTTTTAGAAATTTGAAAAAAAAAAAAGCACCCCTGAATCAACGTACACAAACTATAGAAACCTTAATGGGTAAACAAAAAAGCACCCCTGAATCAACTTTCATTTGTTGACCCTTCTATTTTAACATAATAACTGGATGTGTCTAACTCCAACAAGGAGGTATGTGTACTTAAGTTCCTAATAACTGGAATATGCATTTATAATTAAGCATATTTCAAGAGAAATTTTTCCTGAGCTAAAAGGCAATCCAAACAAGACCTATGCTGTTTATCAATTAGAAACTAAATTTGTTTGAATTACTTTATATACATGGCTATGTAAATTATGTATGTATTGATCAAGGAAATAAAATATCTTGTTGTAACTCGACGCAAATGCATATAAGTCCAACGTTGGCTTTTAGTTAATAATTGATGAATGTGGAAATGATGTATTCAAAATGCCCCAAATGACAGGAATCATATTTGACATGGATAGATATTACAAATACATGACTTGTGGGCAACATGCTCTCACAATTTTGGATACAAAAACATCACCTGTTTTTCATTCTTGAAGGAGACCAATCAGGAAGGGCAAGCATTTAAATAAATTAGGCATCAATATGATGAAAATAAGTTGCTTGTTTTCATGTGATTATACAGGGGATAGAGATGCTATATAAGAACCATCACAGTACTTTACACTTTTTAGTGTACATGAACATAGGGAGGACGTAACTGCGGCTTCTGGAATGCCAAAGGAATTACTGCAGCCTTGCAAGCTTTCACTGCCTGCAGCTTTTGATTCAGACTTTTCACAAGTTGATTTCAAAGCAACATTCAGGCCACTGGAGACCGGTTCAGTCACAAAACTGTAACAAAAAATAAGGCAAGCACCACTCAGGTTTCAAATAACTAGGTAAGGAGATTCTAATTTTAATTCAATGGCGTGCACGGTCAAACGTGTCCAGAAGCTCATGAAATTCTACTTACTTGAGCTCATCGCAGCTCAAGACTAATCAACAGGTTAGCACAATGAAGTGCCACTGCGAAAGGATATGCTCAATGTATTAGAGCTCAAGCTTGTAGAAACACAAGCACAGACATGGTAATGGGCAGAAGGAGGAAAAATCTCAAGATCATGTAATTTCTCTATCATTTTGTTTGTGATTACAACATATAATACAATCTTGTTTATTAACTAAACAAGATTCTTATTCGAAAAACTAAACATGTACTGCTAAATTTATGAGGTATTCTTATAGCCAACACCCATCTTTATTTGTAATAATACATTTACACCTAACTCTCCTTTTGGTAGTATTCTAAATTTCTAACAACATTGCCTCATGTAAATCAGAATGGAACCCAGCTATTAAATGGATTCCAGCTATTCTCTATAAATCTCAAATCACCTCGAAATTTTAGTAATGGAAAAAATGGGGAGGATCCATTTCCATGTAAATAATATATAGTGAGAGAAAACGTAAATATGTTCCTAAAATAAAATTCAATAAACCTTCAAAAACATACACAAGTTTTCTCAATCACATATTTGAAAGCCTCATTATCAGAGCTCAACACATGGACTTTATCCTATCGAAACAATTACATTTTAACAATGTAATAAATATTACCAAGCAAAAGCTCCACGTACCTTGCCTCAAAGCTCCTCCCTTCAGAGCCCATCAATGCACATATACGGCTGATAATCCAAGGTGGAATAAATGTATCTTTAATTTCAATGCTACATAAAAGACCATCTGATGATCCTTGTGCAAACTCGTTATCTTTCCAAATAGACCCATTATTAGCCGCAATATCTTCAGCTCTTCTCATCTCCATGCATTTAATCTGAGAAAGAGGGGGGGAAATATCAACATGGAAAGTGAAATTTAGATTCTAATGTGTATTATTAAATGAGCTAGAAAAGGAAAAACAACTATGGCAGCTTTACAGTTAACACAAACAGGAGAAAATAATTCTAATTCCCAAGCAGTGGATAAAAGGATTATTTAAATTGACAAATTGCAGAAACACAACATGGAAAGAATAAACGGAAGGAAAACGAAGTTAAGGACGTGTCAGCTGTCACATACATCAGGAGAAGTCAAAGCAGAACTTTGGAACGGAACAGGAGAACACAAGACAGGAACGTCCACACTAGACAGTGAGGTCACGAGAGTTCTGCAGAGTGAAGACAATTAAAGTTAGTCAGCAACTAGATAAAAATATAAGAGTGAACATCAAACACATTTGAAGTCAATGAAGTATGAAAACTGGATAGGAAGCTTCCCTTACCTGTAATTCAGTAATAGGTCAAATAAACCATGCACGTTGTTGCTGCCACTGAAAACCAGCAATGATTCTGGGCTATTATCAACATCAGAGAATGACCTTGAGCGCCGGGTCTGCATTGTTCCAAATGAAAAACATAAATCAATACAAACCATATAAATAGAGCTTAAATATGGTGTTAGAGTTGAGTGATAAACTTTTTTTTTTTTGGTGGTGTCCAGGGCTCGAACCACGGACCTTCATATATTATGCATTGTCCTAACCAACTGAGCTAAGCTCATGGGGACTGAGTGATAAACTTTAAAAGCAGGTCTACTATATACAAAAAGTAACAATAAAAAATGATCATAAAAGCCACAACTGCAACACAATAAATGATTTGAAAAATATTTGCATGTTTTTATCAAAAATTCTCATAAATCAATTAGTTGACTTTAATTCCAGTATACTTGTCCAAAAAAAAATACACTGTTAAGTATTATCTAATCATATTAAGAGTTTGTTAGGTCAGTCCAACTCTTCTAATCATACAACAACATATAATTAAAAGATGGTGTCAGCGCATTTTACAGGCAGAATTTAAACTCCAAATAATTCAGTTAATACTAATAATAATTAGGAGACAACAAAGAGGTCTAATTTCAGTATGTAGTACAGATTTATCAATAGAAGCAAAAGGAGGTAAGCACAAAAGGTTGGGAATTGTTCTCCATGATCATTGACAGGGATTAATAATTTAACATAAACATCCCATGAAAAAACAACAACAACCACCAAGCCTTATCCCACTAAGTGGGGTCGGCTAATCCCATGAAAAAAACAAATGATATGTAAATAACATATAGAGACAGACCTGCCCCAAGTTTTGCTTCTCTATCTCTGACAGCTCAACCAAATCCTCAGTTGTAACTTGCTCCTCTTTTGAGCGGCAAAGAGGCATAGAGAAACAAAGATCCTAGACAAGAGGGTATACAGCCAAAATAAGTTCAGAGACCCTCACCAAAGTATACATCAATGAAAGTATATATAGTATATAAAGCCACGTGAAGGTAGTCAAATTTGAGATTGTACTTAAAATTGTGAGGGATAAATTGTGGAATTATAATAGAAATAGTAAGATTTTACAAAGTTGAAAAAACTCATTAGCACTGAAGTGCTCAAATCATCTCATTTAGAAACTTTTCTTATTTTGTCCATTCGTTTACAGCGTATATAGGCCAAAACGTCCATTTGTTTAATCTGGCCAAATAACAAAATATAACCACAAAAAACTGGTCTTCTTTGGTTTCACCCAGCTCTGTTCTGCAGAGAGATATGTGCATGCTCCATATCTCTCTCTTCAATGGGCAGCCCTCTTCGAATTCCAAACATTGCACGGCTGTTGCTTCACCCAGATCTCATCACTATAGTATCAACCAACGACTCTAATTGTGGAAATAAAAAAATTGCCCAGTTTAATGAGTTAACGATTTCCCCCAACGCAGACAAAGATTTCAGTGGTTACAGAACCACTTAGGCTAAAAATCATCATAGAATCTAGGTCTCCGCTATTTGAATCACAGTTTCGACTCTTGTTGGCAGAAAGGGAGGTTCTAGCATCAAACAGCAAACAATAAAACCCTAAAAAATCGTATGCATTTCTAGCTGTTATTGACCCAACAGGTGCAACACTAAAGACTCATAATGCTAGCCGATTTGTAAAAACTACATTTTGTGATTAAAAATGTCAGTGGTCAAAGTCTAGAACCAAGTCCAGAAAAGTACGTCCCTTGTTGAGCAGCCAGGATCTATTGAAAAATTCTCAAATTGATGAGCATGCATCTAGGATGACGCTGCTCATTGGGAAAAAAGAAAGAAAAAAACTATATAAGATAAATAATATACCTTATAGGCTTATACCTAGTACACTTTTTCAGATAAAAAAGACCTACTCACTCTGTACTTGTATGATACTAGCTGATTAGTAGCTCTAAGATAAACAGCACAGATTATAATGCGTTAAAGAAATACAGCTTACATGCTCTCTTAACAATGATCTAAAACCTCTGGTTGACTGAGAAATATAAGCATTGCACGAGCATTTGGGTTTACCAGAGCCATCGCCACCAGTGAACATCACAATAAACTGGGAAGTGCAGACTACAATACAGAAGGGGAGAAAAATCATTACAAAGTTTCATCTATTATTTTATATATAAATAAATGTATGCGTAGTAGAAATGCACAAAGAAATTGGTGGATTAAAAAAATGCGCTTTCCTCCCCGATTTATAAGTTTAGTAGCACTTTCCATCCTAGAGTATTAGATTAAGCATTCTACTCCGTGCTATTAATTTTAACTTTCCCATCTGATATAATTTCACTGTTAAAGATAACATTAAAAAAAAGGTTCAAATGTTAAGCTCTACAAGTGAAACGAAAAATTTATACAAACCATACAAAAAATTTATACAAACCATATATCTTAAAGAAGTCTCATATCCTGTGTACTACTTATGAATACAACCAGTGCAAGCACAACTCAAGGGTTTAATTCATTTATTAATACAAGGCAGGGGGAGCTCTACTTCAATCGGTTCTCCCTGTTTGATGTTCTTTAGGTTGGAAAATGAAGAAGTGTAGAGAGAGAGTTTGGAGAATTCTGAACTTTGTAACTCTGAAATGACAGCTATCAACGTTTTACAGACAGGTAGCTGACTTCTTAACTAACTGATTAGTCACGAATTTCTCCTAAATTACTTATTACTATCCAAATAATCCCCAATCCTATATTCCTATATACAGATAAGGCTGCATGAATTACAAGTGCACAAATACACAGGTAAGATAAACCATACAATTCTAGCAATTTCAGCCACAAAGGCGCAAACTCAGGGTGGATGGTTACATATGAATTTTTCAAACATCCTGAGTTGTGCCTTTGAGCTGCAAATCATAAGGGAGAGATACCTTTAACAAACTGAGAGTTGAAATGTCAGCATATTGATCAGTGGTTAGAATGTGACTGACAATTAGGCTTGTGTTGAGTACCTTCTCTTCTATCTAACAAAATATATGTCCGTTTCATATGCTTGGTTACTGTACTTCGATTGTCACGGGAATGAAGAGTTCTGAAGGGAACTTTGCAACTCTATAACTAGTCATTGGATACAAGGGTGAAGGGAGTTCGGCTGTTATACTGGCCAGAGCTCCCATCTTTCATTAATAAAGGGATTAAACTTTGGGAAGCGTGCTTCATATTTAGTATGTGGAGTTTGAAAGTTTCTAAAATTTAAGGTTTGGGTTATTGTCTTTTCACTTGTATTAATAACTTGTTAAACTTTTCCTGACATCTTTTAGCAGAAAAATGATATAAAAAGTGAAAATAAGCAATGTTAAATTTAAGAGTAAAATGTTTGACTAATAAATTGGGGTGGAAATGTGCAACTAAACCTATAAATTAGGAGCATGAAGTGCATTTGACTCAATATTGAAATTACAAATCATGAATACAGAGAACAATGAAAAAATGCAGAACATAAAAACACAATATAAGATGTCTATAATCAGTATAATTCCATCTGACAAAAAAGTAATGGACATGTATAAATACCATAAAAGAGGCCACATATGTTCTTCCGGAGCATGTAATAGAGGTCATGAAAGGATTCTTCCCAAGCCACTTGTCGTTTCCTTAAGAACTCCAACTCTATTTAATAAAAAGGAAAAATGGAACATAAGGAAAATAGAGAAAGGAAAATGACAGAGAAGTAGCTGTAAATGAGTTAAGTCAGAAGCGGTTTAAGAACCTCCTTCTGCAGTTGATGAGCTCAACACTGATATGATAGAAGGCGGAAGAACAGATTGGGGATACATCCATGAATGCAAAACTTTGAAGCCCTGGGAACTTCTCATATTTTCATTCCTGTAAGGAAAGTGCAGGTAGGTTAACTTAGGCATGATACCACACATAACTAACATATGTATTGTAGAATTAGGAAATAATAAAAGCTTTCATAAAAAAGAAAACAATGTACAGCAATGATAGCTGATATCAAAGTAAGCATAAAAAAAGAAAAAAATAAACAAATCAAATAAATAAGAGGGTACCTCAACTACATAACACAAACAGTAGGGTCTACTTTCCTGTTTGTGTGTCAATGCATATGAATAAATTGTTATGTGGGCAAAACAGAACTTTATGATAGAAACATGAAGGAAAATAGTCATGTATCATGTTACTATGATAGAAAAAGAAGAATTGTCTAAGGAATATATTGCCTCACTTATTCAATGCTGAAAATACAGAGAATTAGAAAAACAAGTTATGAGAAAAATATTGTTCTACATGCAGCATCAGCATGCATGATAAATGCTTAGTGACATTAACATTACTTTTCTCACATCAAATGCAAAAACGTTTTTCTTACAAAAAATTCTGAAATAACATGAAATTGGACTTGCATCTTACAGCCCAACACAGTGGCTTTTGTGTTTCATCAAACAAAACGCCCAGGTGATAATACAAACAAGGGGATGGGCACAACCTAACTGTTATGTTTATCAAGTTTCACTGCCAGTGCATCTATAAAATGTAGATAGAAATCCAAAACACTTGGGCGTAGGACTCTATTGGTAAGGTCTTCGTAGGACTCTATCATCATTGAGCATAAAATTAAATGATCTTTTATACAGGCACCAATTCAACTTAAAATAGTAGTACAGTACCACACTATTTTAAACTATACACTAAGAATCTCATTGTATAAGTTTTTTTATTTGCTTTGGTGTATCTTATTCCTGCCAGGCTTGATGCCAATATATTAGTGAATCAACGGTACTTACCAATTTGCAGAAGCAGGGGATACTATTCGCATGCTGGTTTTTATAGTAAGATCCAAGGGAGCCTTCTTGCCAGGTATATGACATTCAGAGAAAGAATTTACTGCAATGGTTGGTGCTGAATCTCCACGTCCTTCAGATGAATTGGTAGCTAATCCATCATCACCACGCGGTCCAAGCGAGGCTAGTCCTCTCAATGCTTTTCCCTACAAAAAAAAAATCAGCAAAACCATATTCATGATACATCCTAGTAAACATCTGATATGAAGATAAACTATGAAGAAAAGGTTGATTGCTGCATCATATACCATGTCAATATTTGCTGCTCCAGAAGATCTATCAACAGCTGAAGAAAGATCGGCAACACTAAGAAACTTTCCTTCACTGCATTTTTCATTTGTTTCACCCGCCTGCAACACACCATCTTTGGTAACCTCTCCTGAGGTAGCAAATTTTTCGAAGCTGAAAACAAAAGCATAATCAACATAGGAAAAACATAACATATGACCGAGCAAACAAGTAAGCTATGAGACAAACCGTGAAACCCCTTGCTGTCTCTTAACCACCGAAGTAGAAAAAATGGAAGCATTCTTTAGATTACTAGTTTGCTCCATAGATGGATTTTCCTGAACATAGTAACAATATCAATCTCGGATCAATAATAGAACGAAGATGTCAACAGTCAACTAAATAAAGTAAACAAATATTAGTCGTGGTTTGAGCATATATACTAACCTTCACATTTTCCTTCCCCGATGGAATCTTAAACCTCGGCTTTTTAGCAGCAAATACTTCATCAAGTCGTGTGTCATTGTATCTTGGTGCCCTAAACAATCCTGGTTTTTTAAACCTATTGTCCACCTCAGTGACACTGCAAACATAAATAAATGAAAGTAAATTCTCAGTAAATTAAAACAATTAACTGAATAATTAAAATTAATTAAGAAGCAGAAGAAGAGACTAACTTTGCAGAACCACTGGATTGAGAACATTCATCAGTGAGGTCCACGACACTTTCTCGCTTCAATTGCTCTCCCTGCCAATAGAAAACATTGAAGATGAAATGCATCCGTGTCAAATTTCAATTGACAATTCGAATAAATAGTAAAACCCTAACACTAAGTTAAAATGCAGTTATAAATTGAGATTGAAAACTTACCCTAAGTTCTGAAGGTGTTTTTCTTTTACCAATAGAAACACCGTTTCGAATTCGGTGAGAACTCGGAGGCATAGCACTTGGAGTAGCTACTTTCGCCATTCAGGAATTACAACAAACACATGCTCCAAATCGATCTACACGAGTTAAGCTTAAATTAACGAAAATGAGATTTGCGCATAAATCTTGAATGAAAATATTCATAAGATTGAAATGAAATTTGAGTGTACCCTAACGTAGCGGGAGATTGAATTCGACGAAAAGTGGTGTCGCGTATCAGTGAATGGGAAGAACCGAGAAAATCGGGATAAAGTGAAAAATGAAAATCTATTTATTAAAAATTATTCCAAAAAATAATATAATCTAGTTAATAAATTTGTGTTGACATTAATTTAAAATGAAAATAATTGGTTTTCCCTCCCGATTGTACCGCCGAGGGAGTGTTTGGTTGGCATATATGAGATTTCGAATTTACATTGGGTTGGGCAGGATAAAGACCTGGGTCGGGTACAAGATTATTGTTAACCAAGCCAAATTCGTTTCCAACCCCCCAAGTTCTCGCACACCCCCTAAAGTTTTGTTGGTGTCAGATTTACCCCTTCTGAATATTAGGATCAATAGAGGTTTTTTTTCTCGTCTTAAAAAATGGACCTTTAATAAAAAGAAAGTATTGTTGGACGGTAGGAATTATTCCAAAGTATTATATTTTTATCAATGAAACACCGAAAAATTAAATTTGAAGGTCATATGTTTTTTTTTAATGGCAAAATATATATATATATATATATAAATAAATAAATAAATTGTACAAGATACACCAAAGGTCATCAAGAGATGAACTGAAATCCCCCAGGGCAAGCCCCTAGCCCTACAACCGTATTTGCACACCATCATGATATGCCCTGATCATGATTCACGAGGTTGTATTGTCGATCACCTTGTATCAAATTCTCAATTGATAGTCTACGTCTCTTATAGCTTTGACCGCAAATTGTAAAGGGTTATATTGTTATTGTCCTTGTAAATCATAGTTGTTATTCAGGTATTCACATGCACAATATATGAGTAGCGGATATCAACTGACAACATGCACAGTCAATGATGTCTAATCTAACTAAAATTAGAGAAATGATATCTGTCCAGACATTTTGAGAAAACTTTTGGACAGCTCTTACTCTTTCATACTCTTATTGTGTTCTCAATTTCTCTATATTTCTCTTTCTCTTTATTGTTTTTTACAAATAAAAAGATGGAGAAAGAAGGTTGTTACAAAATGGTTGTACAAATAGGCATGACAATGGACGGAGTGGGGACGAGTTTTACCTTCCCCTTCCGCATACCCTACTCTCATGTACTTACCCGTTACCCTACTCATACCCAGCGGGGTTGAGAAATCAAGTCCCATCATTGTCCCCAACGGGTTCGGGTATCCCCGTCACATCCTCATCCCCGCAGTGGATAAACTTTTTTTAATAAAAATAAAAGAATTTTTCAACCTCGAGTGTAGTGTTGTAATGCATTATCCCGAAAAGAGATGATGATGATGATGATCGATGGCTATGGTGATGGAGAAAATAGAGGTCGAGATTCTGAGATATGGAAGGAGAAAATAAAGAACTGTGATAAATAAGTGTCAATTGAAAGCCTGAGACTCTGACGGTTGAGCGAATGATTTAGGGTTTGAGTTTCTATTTATATAGAGAGAAAGTCTCGCTCAGGGACAAACACAAATGTAAAAAGTTTGGGCACACTCACATAAATGTTTATTTTTTTAAAGATAAATTGGTTTAATGATATTGAATGATGTGAGTAATTTATTTACCATTTAATTTTCTTTATTGTTGTATGTGTGCCCAGATAATTTTATTTGTGTTTGTATCTATCTAAGAGTTTCTATTAGAGAGAAGGGGTAATAAATAGATTTTCCACATTCAGGACGGGTTTGGGTATGAGTTCGGGGTGAGTACATATATCACTGTTACCAATCTCGCACCCGTGTTTTGAAAACAAGGAAAACCTAAACCCAATCAAAATGGAGAAAACCTGTCAAATTGGGTTTGATTCGGACGGGTATCCACGGATATGGGTTTTGTTGCCATGCATATGTACATATACCATTATTCCTAAAATTATGATATAATTGTATGAAAGAACCCCCTTGAAAAAAAATTGTACGAGAGAACTGAGTCTTGTCAATAATATTCTACTTCGCTACATAGAACAATGAAAGTTCACACACTACAAGTTTGAGGGCTCAATTCACCGATTCCCGATAATTGCACTATAAGATTACAACTTAAAACTTTTGAAAAAGAAAATTTTATACAAAACACTTGTATGTGAATTTTCTATCATTTTCTATATTGTTACGATATCCAACATTAAGCATATGAAGACATAAGATCAAGTATATGATTCTCTATTGAGGTGTGTTGCTACGAGATGATTGTTGATATATGTATTATACACATGGATTTAAAAATTTAGACGTGTCAAAAATTTTTCTCTTTTCTAAACGACTGACTTCTTGTAATAATCATCTGAATTATTGATAAGTGTCAGAAAGGAGTTAAATAGACTATATATTTTATAGTCTATTTGTGAGCTCACAAAGCATAATTGAATGATTCTTCAGTATTTGTGAGCTTTTCGCACGATAACTTGCAAACCAAGTAATCATAGTGCATAAAATATATAGTCTATTTAACTCTTTTTTGACACTTATCAATTATAAAATTCTCCTTCTCTCTCTCTTATCTATTCTATCTCCTATCTACCCCCCTCCCTCTCTCAAATATCTATGTTCTCCCTCCCTCTGTATCCCTCTCTCGACCTTTCTACCTTACATGTTGTTAAAAAAGAAATTAGAATATGTTTTGATAAATATCGGGGAGGTGAAATTCTAAATTTGTAGTTATTAAAATATAATAAACAATTAAAGTTATGTTACCGTCGTTTCTAAATATTTAACTATAAATCAATTATATTGGCGCATAATAAAACTAACGACAACAATCAAACATAAAGAAAGTTGAGTGACAAATATAGATATAAAATAAAGACTATGTTATAGTTAATCATGGTTATCACAAATTTAAAACATAATTTAACATAAAAGACAAATGTCAAATAAAATTACATCAACATGAATCTTGATTCTCTTAATGCGGTGATTGGACCGTTGAGCGACTCGTCATATTGTGTTTTGAACCTAGCGTGCAACACCACTAGTCTTTTTTCAAATTTGGGGGTTGCAAACATTGATCTTACATTAACATCGTCCTCAAATTTAGGTTGTCATATTTGAGTGTAATGTAAGGGCATTAATAGGAAATAGTAGTCATCCTTTTTGTGTCACCGTTTACATGAAATCAAAGGTTAAGTTGACCTGTGAATTCCGATAACTTGCTTGCAATGATGATTTACATGTCCTCTGGTTATTGTAAATGCTCGTAAAAAATGTGTGCTCATTTATGAACCATGATTAAAATGATATATATTATAAGAAGAAAATATTACGATTTAAGATGATCTAAAGGCGTTCCCGTGAGCATAGCTCAGTTGGAAGGGACAAGCATAATTATATGTAGGGGTTGGGGTTCGAACCTCAGACACTCCACTTATTCACCTTGAAAAATGTGAATCCTAACCACTAGACTACTTGGCCAGAAGAAGAAGAAAAAGATCATTTAAAGGCATCTATTTATAAAAGGATTTGTGAAATATTGTCCATAAAATCCATCTATGAAATATGGACTATACAAAAGTTTAGAATATATTAAAAAAATGGATTTTGGTAAAAAAAAAAATAACAATAGAATTTCGGATGTGTTGTTTTATGTTGATGTTTAATAACAAGTAATAGTCACAACGATGGAGTTATTATTTTTTTCGAATATTTTTGTAGGTTGAGCATATAAATTGAATTTAATAATGTTTAATGATATTATATATTTTCCTTAAAAAAATGATATTTATATATTTGTTGTTTTAATGCAGAATATATGTTCGAACGAAGTTGTGTTGTGAATAAGTTCGGTAAATTGTTGCTTCATTATTTTGACTGATTAGGTACAGGTAAATGTTAACTAAAAACCATGAAGTTGATAATTGATATAGTTTTAAAAGAAAAATTAAAATCAAACATGATTTAAGATAGAGTTTTCACTCTTTGTTTTTAATATTGATCATTTATTTTCTTACAAACTTTTAGGACCGATTGGATTTTGATTTAAGGATTGCATTTATTTAAAAATAAATTCATGGATATAGCTTAATTTAAAACAAAATATCTATTTTAATGTAATATTTAAGTTAACAACGTAATTTTTATGTTCCCTTAAAAGAATGTAATTTTTATGTTGATGTAATGTCTAATTTTTTTTGTTGCCAATATAACATGTTTAACTAGGTAATCTTTTATTAAATATAACAATGTAATAGTTTATTTATCAGTTTAATGTAATTTGAAATACAAATATGTTTTTGGAATTTTGATCTCTCTAATTTTGTATTATCGATTTATTATGTGTTTCACGTTGCGTCATATCAAAAGAAATCACGATAGAATTTCACGTTTATGTAATATCAACTAAATAGTGCAGTGACAATTCAAAGAGATTTTTTTTTTTTAAGGAAATTCAAATAGATTGTTTATGTGTCAAGAATACCAATCTTTTTTATTTTTATTTTTAAACGACGAGAATGAACTGTAATTTTCAAAAGAGAAGCTACAAACGTGAGTTTGACACTTCCACTGCCAAATTAAACAGACACTTAACAAATTAACCAAGTAATATTAATTCAATAGTGCAGTGAAAATTCAAATAGTATGTTAATGTGTCAAGAATACCAATCCTTTTTAATTTTAAAAGACGAGAATGAACTATAATTTTCAAAAGAGACACTTGCATGTTTTTTAAATTGTAGTTTGTTGGGATGATTTGACAATAACATGCTTAGAAATTGTGGTTTGCACATTATTACAATTAAGACGACTTTGTTTTTTCACAGGCAAAACCACGAAAACTAGCAGCATAACAATTATAATAAATGAATGCCGTACTGTCAAATTAACCTTTGTAAAATAGTATTTTATTTAACCTTGTGCATTCAACTCTTTTGAATTTATATTTAAAATATCTTGTAAGCAATTCATAGCAAATGCTTTGTTAAGACTATTTGCAAAACCTCGTTAGTTCTACTGCTTTTTGGGGTTTATTCGGGATTGGTTGATATCAGAATTTCATATTTTGATATGACGATATCTGACGTGTGGGGAGGGTTCGGTCAACAGACAGGTAAGACCAGTAATTCAAGCTATGATGAGGGGTTCAAAGATCACACAACTTGGTGACTACAAAGGTTTTTTTTTGTGATCTCTGCATTCGAAGACTTTTGCAATGATCTCCTAGTTGTTACAAATTAGAGGCTACTATCAGGCCGTTGCCAACATTGCAATCTCAGTTAATAGGGCCATGATTAATTTCGGTAGAAATGGTGTCTTCATATTTGAAGTGGAAGATTTAAGCCATGGTTTATTGAAGCCTGATATACTTGGCGAAGCTTTAAGGAGGAAACTCGTTGTTACATTCACTTTTGAGAAAGATCATATCAACAATTTTCTCACTCCAATGAAAATGGAATCTTTAGTTGAGAGAAGCCAGGTTGGCTTGGTATACGTGGTGATAAAGTCAATTGGTGCTGCAAATATATTGTGGAAGCCTATGTCAGATGCGTTGGTCATTTGCATAGGCATTGAAGAAAATGATATCTCGGATGTGCAAATATATCCCGGAGGAAAGTTCGACTTGAAGTACGATATACACCCTCCTCGATCGGACATTAACATAGGAGATGGTTGAGAAAGAAGAGCCTTCTTTAACCATTACTTTTGACTGAAATATTGTCCAGTCCTCTTGGTCTATGGATAGGAACTTAAAACATTGGATTGAAATTTTGTATTTTTTTGTCCCCTCTAAATTCTAAATAGACATGTTTACCGTGAGATTGCCGCATTCCAATTGTAAGTGGCAGTGTTTCTAGTGAATAGTGATGGAAAACTCTGACATCTGTCGAAATTTACGTCACATATGACTTGTATATAACTTGCTTAGAAATCTACACTATGCTAAACTTGAAATGGAATTGATTTGTTCAAGGTATTATATTCGTTAAAAAAATGTGTTAAAATTTATAATGAATTTGTATTTTTAACATATATAATATCCATTTTCACTTGACAGGCATGACTCGAAGAGTCATATTTAACTCACAAAGAAGAAGAAACATGTGTTTATTTGCAAGATGTATCAGTGGTTCGTGCATGTTGTTTGATGTGTTGTTTTTGATTAAAATTCATGACCCCAAGAATCATGTTTAATTTATGAGAATGAGAGGAAATCAATTGCGTGTGATTCATTCGATATAGAAAATTATTTTAAATTTAAGATTAATGATATATTAATTATCTTTTTTATCTTTTCTTTAATTAATGAAACATGCATTCATTAATGTTTTGTTCATTTCTAAGTTAACTTTGTTTGTTAATTGATTCAAACAAACTGTGAATGAATTCGCGACAGTGTCAACTACAAGCCTAAAGAAATAGACCCACAACTTGTCTATATTAATTGCATGTGAATGTTATATCAATTTGTCTATAGATCAATTCGTCTATTTTGTTTAAAAATTTAAAATGGTAAATTATTTTGAATTAATATTTATTTTTGTTCGAGCTTGACTATTTGTCCTCTTGTTCCTCTTCAATGCAACTAAATCCCTAATGGTAGGTATTCTAAAATCAGAAATTTGCAAAAAGAAAATGGTGAATAATGGTGAGTGTGGGTTACTCTGTTTGTGTAAAGTAGACAAACTAGTGTAAAAATAGGTAATTATTGAAACTATAAAGTTAAGCAAATGTCATAATTTTATGATTTCAACACCATGTAGCTTAAAGAATAAAGGGTAACATCATAATTTGGACCCTGATATTTAAACTCAAGTTGTAAGTCATCTATATCTTTATTTTTATCATACTAAATGTTAATTAGTGCTAATTTAACCTTAATAATATCCTTTTAATCCTAATTATGTCATTTCTTGCTGCTTATTGAGAAACATATAAACGTGGAGCATGCACGAACTGAATTTAATAAGCCCAACAATTTGTCATTATGATCTCTAAAAAAAAAACAATTTGTCATTATGTTGTCTGCTCCACTGGAGAGATTTTCAGCTTATAAGATGCTCTATCCACACCAAATTATGTGTTTATATGAGAATTTTACGTATGTTAAGAAATGCAATTAATCTTGTAAAGAAAATAGTAATTATAAGTTATTTTACAAAAATATCAGTTATTAATGGCATGGAAAACGTAAATTAAAAGAATTGGAAAATGACAAAGTAATAAATAGTAATTAACACAATAGGAAAATAAACATTTATTATTCATTGATATTGCAATACTTCTTATTTATAAATGTTAACCCGTAACGCAATATTAACCCTAGATTTAACCTAATTCTGTTGCCTGATTTAACCTAACTTTTTGGGAAGGATTTTTAAGTTAAACAGTTACTAATTTGTTTCATGCTTAACAAAATGTCCTATATTTTAAGGAAAGAAATAAACACATCGTTTCTCAATATGCAATCCTTTCCTACGTAACAAAATTTGCTATTTTTAATTGAAAGGAATAAACGGAACGTTTCCTTCTGATACAAACAAAATATCCTATTTTTTATGGAGAGAAATGAAAAGATCGTTTCCTGATACTATCAAATACGCTCCCTACCTCTCTTGCTTATCTCCTACTTATAAGAAATTTAGAAACAAAATTTCTTAATTCTATTCTCAAAATTATATTTTAGACCAAAATTTAAAGATGCGCGGGTCAAAAGTTTAGCGTCAACGTCATGAAAATATTTTAATATGGTACAATACAAACGTTTGTGGTAATTAATATTATGAATTGAATTATACTATTTTTTCCATCCAACTCAACTATTTTGATACATATTTGCGCTTAATATATTTATCGATATGACCCGTACGTTAGCACGGGTCAATGGTCTAGTAATTTAAAACAAACAAATTTGGCTAGAATGACATATAATTTGAAACAACTGGAGTATTTATTCATATGATAACCAAAATTGTTGATTTCTAAACTAAATGAAAGATTGTGTAAAAAAAAGAAAGAAAGATTTTTACAGCTTTCATATTTCTAAGTGTCTGAATATGTTATTCCCACAATTCGATCTCAAATACAAAATACCAAGTATTTATTCATGTATATACAACAGATTGAATCTCAAAAATACAAGTGACTTGAAAATGAATAATTTCCTTATAACACCTTCAACAGTCATGATAATGTCCAATATTAACAACAACAAACAACTGAATCCAAACACTAAATAAGAATCAAACTTTATTTGTTAATAGTTCTTATATGTTGGATCCAAATAAGCAATAGGAAAACTATGAAATTTCTCCTTAATTCACACAAATCATATTCAAAGTAGTGTGATAGGCCATAAACCACATATACAATGAAAAATAAACTATTACCTGGATTCACAAGAAACTTTGAAAAACAAGTCTCCAAAATAAAAATAATAACAATTTAATGTCACTTACTATCAATTAATAACATTCAAGTCAATTTAATAAGTAACAAATCTAGGCACATATATGATCAAGAAAACGCTTGGCACATATGATATACGTTGGCTGAATGAAGTAATAAAATTACCTTTATGTAGTTTCAGCATAAACAAATTTTTCAGAAATAAAAAAAAGGGTCATGCTAACCGGTGCCCTCGGGCACTGGTTAAGCATACAAAAAAAGGAATTTATTACCATAAAAGGAAACTTTGTTGACTTATTTATGGATTAATTACACAGTTTTCAATGCAATAATTACTATATAATTTCCCTTTTTAGTATCCTTAATCAGTGCCCGGGGGCACCGGTTAGCATTTCCCTAAAAAAATATGCTTAAAAAGTAGGCACATAAAGATTGAAATATATTCGTTGCCTTTTAATAATGAATGTCAAAATATTATGAACATTTTTTTTTTGGTTGGTATATAAGGTAAGAATTTGGTTCTTTAAAGTTTGAAAAATAATAATTCTAATTTTGTTTGTTTATTTATAAACATAAAGTATATTTCCTTATTTAGGAAATATCTGACTCTAGAGTTATTCATTATTTTATTTAAAGAATCAATTGGTATATATGAATCAATTGTGACATTAATATTTTGGTGTATACAAGATTCAATTTTCTTTTGGTTTAAAATTGAATATTTTTCTTAGGGCTATGTTATATGTCGCGACCAAAAGTCTCGCGAATATCCCACGAATTGTGTTTTAAAGCTTTTGCCGTTTTTTATTTCACAGTTATTACTCTGTACCTTTTTTTCCACTCAAAACTTGGTCACCAACTACATATGAAGACACATGAAAGCTGAAGCAAACACTGTATGCTCAGGAAAAGACAATAAGCAAAGGCAACTTTGTCACGTCTCTAAACTTTGGTAATTGAAGAGAACCGATAAAATAATACAATGAAGAGAATCTGGAGATGGAGTGGAATGGCAGGAAACAAGGGGAGAGAGAGAAATGGTATGACCAAAAAGAGATAAAACAAGGAAATCACCGCTTTTGAGCTTTTCTCGTGTGATATTCGTGAAACTTTTGTCGCTATATTAAGCATTTTCCTTTTTCTTATAGCATGATTATGATGTTAGAGTTTATTGTTATGAAGTTTTCTACAATCATATTTTGTCTTATCATGCATTTTGAATATATTTCATGCTATGTTTGTTGTTGCTTTTATGCGATATATGTAAATGTATTGTCATACACACATTAGTGTGATTTGTGACTTGCATCTTCTTTCAAATTCGTGAGATTGTCTTCACATTTAAATATTGTCATACACACATTGGTGTGATTTGTGACTTTCATCTTCTTTCAAATTCGTGAATTTGTCTTCACACTTAAGAGTTGTCGACTTAGCAACATAATGGACTAGCAATTGATATTATTGTTCAAAGACTTGATATTGATGGTGCACTAGGTATTTTGGTGAGTACTTTTGCTACTCTTGTTCAATTACCCGATAAATGTAAAATTACATACATTCTTAATTTGTAATAAAATTATACCACTTTTTAAATTTATATCAATTAGTGTGTAATTATTTTTAAAAAATCAACTTAGTAAATAAATATTTAGAATTTAGTAATTTAAACGTATTTATTTAATATATCTTTTATATATTATTATTAAATTAGTTTTTAATTGCTAAAATTTATTTTTTTTATCTATTTTTATTTTAGTGTTTATACTTTATAAAAAAGATTAATTTTTAAAAGTAAAATACAAAGGATAAAAAGAATTAAATGTAACAATTTTTCGAAACACTAGTAGCATATCATATATAATATACATTGTCCTCATGAGTTTAACTCAGTTGGTAGGAACAATGCATAATATATGCAAGGTCCGGAGTTCAAACCCCAACCACCACAAAAAAATATATAATATACCTTAACACAAGTTATAAATAATTTTTCAATAATTAAATTTTTTTTTACACAATTTTTCAATAATTAATTATTTCTAAAAACATGCACTTGAATTAATGTATTTGAATCATGTCGATCTAGACATATTGAAATGGGCCAGTATCTTAATATCACGTTATAATCTAACTATTTCGACTCCAATCACAAATACAGAGAATGTACCTAAGTTAATTTAAAAGCATTTGAAACCAATTTATGAATTTAGCTTAGACACTAAAACATAAAATGATGGAAGAGGACCTAAAGACACTGGATTGGAAGAACGATGATGAGGACGACAGTTGACAGCTTCTTGCATTAATCATCTTTCATCCTCAAATAGCTGTACAATTTGGAATGATGAAATTAATTAAACCAAACCCTAGTTAAGGTACATATATATACGACGGATATACTCAATCAGTATGAAAAGAAAAACGTACATTTTTGTTATATGCAAAATTCCAAAACCTCAACTTCTAATATTGCTTTAAGTCAATATAATTCAGCTTATGAATTCCCTATTGTGCCGGTAATCTTGGATGAAAGCTGAACCACAAACTTGCACACATGCTGGCCCATCCTTACCCAACTCAACTACACTCTAGCTAAAAAAAACTTCACTGTCAAATTACATGGCATTTGTCCCTAGTAGGTGTACTCTTTGATTAGCACATACATCAGCTATATGAATGAATTGAAGCGTGAATCAATTGATCCAAACCTTCATTAATACAAAAAGCTTTGCTACTTGACATGAGTCACGTCAAAACTCCAACCATTTGACAGACAACATACAAATATGGGACCGAGATTCCCTACCGTAACAGAATCTTGTAGGTTGCGGTCTTTGCCGTCAATGCAACGAAGGCCATCTGATTGAAATCAAATGATCCAAATTTACATTTGATTAAACGGGTCAAAGACATTGTTGTTTGAACAACAAGACAATGAACACAATCATTTATACTTGTAGTTCCATATTATTACTTGAGTGATTAGTTTACGGTGTTATAAGTCATATATGTAGTACAAAATTTCGGACTACAACAATAGTCTTGAACCGTACCACATGACTAATGAAAAAATAGGAGCAAATGTCACGACGCTCGCTCAACTCTCTCGTCCCTTACAGATCTTCTGTGCCTATGAGCCATACTCACCAATTGTGAACCCAGTGATGAAGACCAGCTAATATGGTTTCATAGTGTGATTATTTGACAACAAAAATCTATTTCACATACGATGTGTCCAAAGTCTTACAATTGCATGGAAAATGAAAAACACCATAAGTTCCTAACACGTGTACGGTAAATAATGGGCGGGTCAAGCATGCATTGATGAAAGGTCAATTATATCATACATGTCGCAAGTTCAGTACTTATCACAAAGACGTGCTCAATTATATGAGTAGACAAAATACAACATAACATAATTATATATAGGACCCAACTGGAAGGGTATTTTGGTAGTTATACCCATAAAGCTCTAATTTTCTTAAGTGGCCTTTATATAGAGTTTTGCAACTCCACATGATTGTTGTAGATCCATTCCATTTTCATATAATCCCGCGATTTTCTTTTCAAGCAATCTTGTCTCCTGTTTCTGCTTTGGTCCTCATTCTCATTTTCCTTTCTGAGGAAAACCGTAAGGTAAATCCAATCATTCACTTTTAGTTACACCAAGTTATAATCAATCATTCTTTTTGCAACTAGAATACAAAAGGAGAATATAATCTAAGTTATCCTTTCATCTTATTTTTACTACATGCAATATAGAGAAAGTTGAATAACAAGCGTAAAATAAAGATAGAAAAAAATTGTGGCAAGTTAGATATCAAATATGATTATTTTTATTTTATCATAATTTTTTTTGGTTTATACATATTTCAGGCATTATGGACTTCATTTTATAACTCTTCCTTGATTCTTTTTATCAAGAAGTAACAGAAAGTACATGAAATGTTTGATTTAATTTGTTGGTTTAATATTATTTTTGTTTTGTAATTAGTGAGGTGGCATGGAGGATGGAAAAAGTGGATTATGGAGAACGAAATCGGAACAGCTGGAGTCAGTGGTAGAAGATTTGAAGTCACCACCAGGATCGAGTGAGTCGGTCGGAGTGGTGGATGGTGGTAGTGGGAGTCTTACAAGGAAGTCAAGGAGGGCATCCCCCGGTGGAAGAAATACACACATAAGGAAGGCAAGGAGTGTCCAAACTTCTTTGAAGGTTGATTTGGATGAGGTTAACAGTGGTGCTGCTCTTAGTAGAGCTTCAAGTTTGGGACTCTCATTTTCCTTTACTGGATTTTCTGTTCCTCTTGATGAAATCTCTAACTCCAAACCCTTCAGCGATGAAGATATCCGTAAGTTGATTCATTTATTTTCTCTATATGCATATATTATCAACAATTAATCTTATGTTCCAATTATGTTATCCCTTCAAATTTAACTTTTATTTTATTTCATTCCTTGTAATCTATTACCAATAGTAAATTAATAACCAAAGTGATGATTTCACACTCTTAAATGTGCACATTTTTTTTATTTTATTTTTGAAAAACTCTTTTAACTTAAATTTACACTTTGAAAGAGTAGAGACTAGAGAGCGCGAGAGTGGAAATAAAATATATGATAGGTGATGTGTATCATAAAGAATTAAATTAAGTGTGGTGGTTAAATAATAGAAAATAAGTGTAAAAATTCGAGACCAATATATGAAAGGCTTTCACACTCCCTTTTCAAGATCATGTTCACGAGTTTGATACGTTTGAGATTTCAATAACTTTTAAGAACAAAATAATGCTCAGCAAGAACTCTTTTTGTGTGGCAATATGGCAACCACAACATATACTTTCGTATGTGGAATACGATTAGCTACTATCTTGAGGTGATTGATTATGAGAAAGCAAATGATCTAGTATATGCTTGACTAAGTCAATAAATATATTGGATAATATAGCTATAAAGTACTCAATACAAAAAAAATTAAACAAAAAAATTAATACAAAAATTAAACTTGAATTAGTAATCATATAAAATGTTGTACTCCTTTGAAATAAATATAACTAAATGTAAATATGTTTTTCTATGCTAAAAATATATAAATATAAAAATTTAATACATAATTAAACAAAAAAATTGTTTAAAAAAAAATTAAACAAAAAATTGATAACATGGTTCCCAAAAAATTGGAACACTTATTACCATAATTTCTAATATTTTGGGTGTCCATTAATAACATATGGAGGATGTGAAGCGAATTTGGTCCTTGCTTATCGATTCTCAAATGAATTTTTTCCTTTGGTAGGAAACCACCATATTTGATATCATAGTGGCTTCACAAGTATCCCCACAAATTTTGATAATTTGGATCGGCTATGAGATTAAACTCCACTTGCGTGTTTAGTCGCAACTTAAAGCTCTTTGTCCCTTCGTAAAATTGTGTGTTTTGGAAATTAAATGTCTGTTCAAGGTTGTATTCCCCCAAAAATGAAGAAGGATTAGTAACTACTAATTGTAAAATTGATTGATGCAGTTAGAAAGAAACACACACATATATATATTAAAGAGGAAAAAGAAGTTGCACAAGTAATTTTACACTAACATCTGATGAGCATATTGTTTGAGCCAAATCATAAAGTTTTTTAAAAAATTAGTTGTATGAATGAGATGGTAAATTGATCGTTTTTATAGGAAACAATCCTAAACTATTTTACACTGCCAGTGAATGCCCAATAACCTCAATATTAAAATGTATTTGTTTCAAAAAATTGTATGTAACCCTTTTTTTTTGGGTAAAAATATGTAACTTTTTATTTGATCATGTTGCAAAAGCGTTAGAAAATGACATACAAATAATTATTGATATTTTAAACACGAATGTCTTAGTCCTATAAACCTATCTCACTAGTTTGGTTTTTTTTTTCTTTCTAAAGAGTTTAACTAGTAAATTGTGAAAAGTAGAAGATCACATTCCAATATATCAAATGTTTCTAGAGCATTTGCTTACCTAAATTTGTACTAACAAATACTCTAATACCATTTAAAGAACTAAAAGATACCTTTAGATAAAAAATGATGTAGTTACTTTCACAAATATTTGACTTGTATTTGCAATATAAAATTTTCTTTTGTTAATTCTTTAAGCAATGTCTTAAGCATACTTTTATTTATGTAGTATTATATGTGTGATTCAATAAAGAATTTAATTAATATACTCTGTCAATGTATAAATATTTTATACATACATCTATT
>Ga0315914_1000998_pt1 | contig 40244 bp, 32 predicted proteins | sample MpolenodulesMG_FD_203920 | JGI IMG/M metagenome (GOLD analysis project Ga0315914, IMG submission 203920) | Medicago polymorpha root nodule microbial communities from Los Angeles, California, United States - elongated nodules | ecosystem: Host-associated > Plants > Roots > Nodule | place: USA...
ATTAAACAATTTTTTATATTGAAAAACAAAATCCTCCTACTTGTTAAGCATTTATGGAAGAAAAAAAATTATTTTCTATTTTTTAAATCAGTCAACATCATCAACTGAGGCGGTTTGATTCGTAAATAACCTTTTTTTTTTTTTTTTTTAACAATATGCTTGGTGATAGGTTTGATTACGAATTTATGCATGTGAAATTTTGCATTTAGAAGAGACAACACTTAAAAGTATTTTACATATCTACGGTTATAGCCGGAGAATACCATGAAAATCCAAAAAAAGCATTTCAATATATGTCTATTTTTTAGCAACATGTCCACATATGTCTATTACAATTGCATTTTGGTATGCTCTATTTGTAACAGATTACTCTCCTTCTACGTTCATATTATAAGCATTTTGGTATGCTCTATTAAGAATTTACTCTCTCGTATAGCACTGTCCATAGCTTGTCACTGTTTATTTTATCATGTTTCACTATGTATTTATTTAAAGGTCTTGTTAACCGGTGCTCTCGGAGCACTGGTTAAGGAAACTAAAAAAGAAAATTTTAAAGTAAAAATAGCACTTTTTATGTTTTTGAGGAGTTGACAGCACAAGTTCAAATGTAATACTTTCTACATTTGATTCCTTAATCAGTGTCTCGGGGGCACCGGTTAACATTTCCCTTTAATTAATCATTGATTTTTAATGAATTGCGTTTATTTTCTATTGGGAAAAAGTTTTTCTAGTTAGCTAAGAAGACATTGTTGTTGAATTTGAAAGTTAGTCGAGGTATAAGCTAATACTAGCGGCTTTTAACAATTTCATTTTCCTCAAACGATTACGCTCAAGAAGGAGATATACACCTACCTATGAGTTCCTTAACTACTCCAAAGAGGGTTAAGTACAATGTTTTGGGTCTTTAAACTACTTAGATAAGAAAGGCATAAAATAGCATAACCTACGAGTCCGATAATTATGGGAAAACTCTCGTTCAATTGTCCAAACAACGTGGACTACATAAATTAGTCTTGCTTGGATATTTATGCGGGTTATGCGTAAATCCTCCTGTTGTTGGGGATACGTGGTGCCCCTCGTTTGACTTGATTCTTCAGTTTTACGGTATTTTCAATTGCCAATATATCCGTGTTTGCTTAGCTCCTTTGGAATGTGACTCCTTGCTCTTAGCTTTCTTCTGTTAGTGGCAATATAAACATGGAGCATTAGTAAATTGCTTAATCGTCAAGTTCTATTGAGTTTTGTCAAATTCTTACACTTCCACGACCTTTGTAAACCTCCATACACTTGAGAAAGATTTGATTAACTCATATTCGATTGTATATGCATTCGCCTAACCTAAATGGTCTCACTGCTTAGTTGATTGATTAATGGTTGGACTTGTAGTAAAAGTTCCGCCAGCACAATGTATAGTTGAAACTTGTGATAAGCGTTCTACTTAAATTCATAGGTTCTCTTGTTGTGTTACCATATTATGTTTAGTGCGTCTACCTTCATGGTCTCACTGTGTGTGTCATTTGTTGTTTTCGTGCAAAATTAGGTGCTTAGTCGACTAGTCGTGTGCTTAATCGATTAGTTGTTTGCTTGATTTTTTTTTCCGATTACTCCGCTAATAAGATGATGTATTGTCCAACTTGCATTTATGACGTCTCTTTCTTGGTCAATAGATTATATAAAAAAATGATTATGTTTCTTAACTACAGGCTTCTAGCTTACTCCAAAGAGTGTTTAGTGAAGAAGATTCACTTGGTCAACACTATGTTGTCGTCTCTAAGACTCTTATTTAATAATACCATGAACCACAAGCACATATAGATCTGATAGCCGCTTTCAGTCGATAATCGATATTGCTTTAAATGTCAGTTGATTATAATTCAGTTGATAAGTAAATACTTTCATTACAAAAAGTCAAATGAGTCGGTCTAACTCAACCCGCTCCCGCTCTTTTATGACTAACTCGCTTCTTATTCAGATGCACATTAATAAGTTTGGTCAAGCCACTATAGGCTATATTGGTCAAGACACATTAGTAATGTTTGCATTATGCCAAAATAATCCGATTGTTTTTGGACTTGCTTTTTTAAAACTCATCTCATGGTGAAACTTGGGTTGTTGGGTCATCCCATTTTAACACTTGCTTAGCTAACGATCGTTAGTTAACCATATTCTTAACATCTGTATTTTCAAGGCCGTTTCTTGGAGAGTGTAAAGAGCTCAATTGATATGGGCCTAAAAAAAAAACTATTTCTCAATATCCCCACCCCCACTCAAAAAAGAAAAATAAACATGTTTCATGTTTCAATTTCTAAGTAAAAATCATGTTCCATGTTTCTATTTCTAAGTTAAAAACATGTCTTTGGTAAAAATAATTGCTAATTTTGATTTCGGTGGCTAATAATAATTATAAGAGTGTTATTTTCAATTTAAATAGAAGATTAATCTTTTAAAAAAATTATGCGTTTTTTTTGTTAGAGACCTATTTTTACTATGAGAGCCGAACTTCCAGTTTCATAGAGACGGTCCTGTGTATTTTTAAGGCAGTGTATGTTGATTCAAATTTTGCCTCACAGTGATCACAATTCTATCTTTATTTTCTCTCTACAACTAGCATACATAGCATTTTGATGAACGTGACTATCAAATCTAGATGGACTTGGTAGCTGAAATATTGGGTCTTATTGGCTTCAAGGTAGTGTTAAACAAGAGCCCGAGAGATTAACAAAGAGTTGACCAAGTCAAATACTTTCACTACAGCTGAGCGACCAATACATATTCGACCAAGCATTTATGGGTGTTAACAATTTGACTACAAAATTAAATAAGATTAATAAAAAATTTAAGAGTCTTGTTTACCAATGTCCTAAAAATATTGATTAAGAGATCAATAAAAAAAATTAATAGATTTTTTTTTATCTAACATGTGCAATATTGCATATATTAAAATAGTACGTTTTTATTGGAAAACAAAAATTATTTATTAAAAGTTATATATTTAATATAAAATATACAAATTTCAATTCAAAATTACTATTTTAAATTTCTTAACCTACCTAAATTTGTACATAAAAATAAAGTTTTTCTTTAGAGTACAATACATATTAGTCAATGTAATAACTATACTATTTATTTCTTGCACAAACTTACATCTTTTGACTACTTAAACATTATCCTATCATTATCCTATATTTTTAGGATGAGTATAGTTATTCTTAAATACTTGTCTTGTGTAAAAGAAATCTAGTTTTAGTCCATATCCATAGGCTTAAATGAAATAAATGATGAAAGAGACATAGAAGCCGTGGTTGACTTTGGTGGAAGAGGTCCCTGGGTTGAGACTTCCAGCTAGGGTTTCAAAAGATTATTAGTACTAGACTAGATTTTTTTGGAAGCAAGGGATCCCTACTGGGTGGACTGTTCTACTTTGAACAATCAACAATGGACCCATATTGATAAACCTACCGATTCATACAAGTCTATATCAATCATTTTACTGCAACTGTGATGATCATTCATTCATACATGACTTGAACAAATCTAAATGGAAAACACATTTTTGTCTGAGTGTGGATCATCCAACGCTACTGAACACGATAATCGGTGGCTTAAATGCTTTTAATGCGTCCATATCATTTTTCTTTTAATTTATTAGTATAAATCAAACAAAGGAGAACTATTAATAGACTAGTGGTAAAATTGCCAAGTAAACCTCACTGTTGGTTCTCCCTCAACTTCTCAGCAGTGACTGCTGACTAATTAATTAACTACTTGCTGAATTGATAAGTTATGGTTGACACAATGACACTTGATCAAGAGCTTGTTAGTAGCTATTAAAGTTTAGATAAATTCTAGATTTTCTTTAGAAAATTGAGGGTAAGTTGCTCGTAACTAATTAAAATCAACCGTATGTACTTTATTGATTTTTTTCTTTTAATTTTTTTTAATGTTACAATATAACGAGGCAAAAAGAAAAAAGAGGAAAAAATAAAATTAAGTTTCAAGCTTATCTCTCAAGATGAGAGATTCGATTCCAGACGGAGGACAATTCTAGTGAGCAGAACACCTTGCATGTGATCATTCTTTAACAATAAAATTTGCACACATATTTTGTTCTCTAAGAACATGCACCAATGTTGTATTTCCATTTCCATGTAAATCATCTCTAATATGAAGGATGTCAGGAGCATAAGTGTACAAGGTATGATCACGACCAGCAATAATCAGGGCAACTGCTTCCAAACAATCACTCTCACAAATAATACTGACATAACCTTTTTTACTACAAAAATCAAAATCAAGATCTATCTAGATATCAAGTAACTCAGCTAATAGAAATATGTTTGACACAATTAAAGGAGTACATGTGTTTGATTTTAATTGGTAGTAAATAACTTACCTATAATATTCAAAAAGATAGTCTAGGTTTCCTCTAAATTTTAAGAGAAATGGTATTTGTACAATCATTTTATGATAGTTTATGGACAAATCTTCGTACTCTTCTCTCTCTCTCTCTCTCCCTCCCTCCCTCCCTCCCCCCAAAGTATCTATAAATAAAATTGAAATAAGTTAATTAATATTTACGAGAATGTAAGTTAATAATCGATTTTCTTGAATTTTTAAAGTCAACCCAGTCATTAAGAAAATTTAAATTGGATTAATTTAAAAGTCTTTCATTTGTTTATCATCAAATAATCGTAAAAATATCATTACTCAAATTTTAATAACAAATATCACAATTTGTTTGATAAGGTCATACTGGTACATGCAAAAAAAGTAAAAGGTCTCGATGCATTTGTACACCTTGTTCTCTCAAATAATTAATATCAGCATTGTCAATAACTAAACTTTCATACATCCTATTCTAAGAAAAAAATTTATTTTGTAATTCATTAAATAACTGATGTATTTGACCTATAATAAAAACTAGATATATAATTTATTCAATGAATCTAATTTTTTTTTACTTATAATAGTGATGAGAGGGTATACAACTTGTTAAATCAAATTAATAAAAAATTTAAGTTTCGCAAAATATTATACAGTTCCCACCAAAGTCATGCATGTCACACACACACACCCCACCCCCCTATTCAAGGCTTCTACTTTTTTTGTGAAGGATCCTATTCAATTCAAGGGGTTATAAATTTGATGGAAAATATATTAATTATAGATCTTATTGTTTTTATTTTTTTGGTTTCAAAAGGCTGGTGGCTAAATTCAGATAAACGCCAACATGGCATTTAAAGACCCTTTCATCTTTTTTTTAGCATGTGATATACGTACGTACCTATGAGACTATTGATTATATGATGACCACAAACACTAACGTTGTCGCGATTTTGATTAGGAGTTCAAGCTTTTAAACTTTTATTTAATAATATATAATATGTATTTAAAAAATTACATACATAATCTACAATTATCCTTTTTACGGTTTTATGTTTTGAGATCGTTCAATAATCAAATCATTATTAATATCGTTGAACACGCCTCTCTTTGTAAATTGTTTAAGTTTTTCTTTTATGAATTCATTTTTTTTTTCAAAGAAAACTTTAAGTCAGTTGGATATCTAGGAGTCCATTGATGACATGTTGTCATTACGTAATTTTAGGACTTATTTCGACAAATTTGATAGAGTTCAGAGCAATATGAATGTCCAGAGGCGTTAAAAAGCGAGAAAACAACTAAGAGCTTGAAGTAACAAAACGCGACACGATTGCTTACATCGTGACGTGATTTTATAGGCAGAGAGGCAAGTTTTGGATTGCTGGAAATCGTGACACGATTGCGGGAGGCGTGTCATGATTGTGAAGAAGGATCTCGAAGGACTCTAGGTTGTTATAAAATCGTGACACGATTGGACACAAGCGCGGCGCGATTTCTCGATCAGAAAGATTTCCTATTTAAACAGAAGTCAGTGCCAAAAACAAGGGTTACAATTTTGGAGAGAAAAAGTACGATTTTGAGACTTGAAGACTGCTTGAAGGGCGATTTCCTCATCCTTAATTCAGTTCATGTATGTTTTAATTATTTCATTGATTATGTTATTCGTCAACTCAATTATGAGTAGCTAAATCTCTCAGAGATTAGGTCTGAGATGAATCTGTGTAACCCTAATTGATCCATGTTGCTTTGAAACTCTATTTATTATGAATGACAATCTAGTTTTTATTCAATTCAATTGTTCTTAATGCTTTTATATCCTGATCACATATAAATCTGATTTAGTGAGAACAAATGATTACTGACCCTAGCTTTTGACTTAGACCTAATTGAATTGTTCTAATAAACATGGTTAGTCTAGGAATGGATAATCGTTTATTAGTGATATTAGGTTAACGTACTCTAAACCTTCAAGAATTATTAGACCACCTAAGGAATTTGGGGCTGTAGTTTAAGAAGAGGGTCCTAACTCAAGGGATTGATTAGGACTATTTTGTTAATTATCATGAACTAGAGAATCATTCATAAGAATAAGCGAAGTATACCAATTAGGGAAACACTAGAGGATTCGACAGACCTGATCTCATCTCTCTCCATATATTTCTTAATCAATCTTTATTTTAAGTACTTGATTTCATCGAATCAAACCAAACCAACTGCCTCGTGGCAAATTAAAAGAACTTTATACATCCTTTTGAATAACGTAATTGAATTATTGAGATTAAAACCAGTCCTTGAGGAACGATATTTTTACTACTTCGATAGTATTTGGTACACTTGCCAATTTTCTATCAATAACTAATATGAGCACCATACTTAGTCTTTGCCTCGACACGAGCAGCAACATCTGACATGCCCAATAACCTAGTCATCAAATCAATCTCACGATCCCGATCCACTACCGCGTCATGGTTCAGCATGCAGCTCTGAATAGGAATGTGCAGGAGATTATACACATTGTCCAAAGTGATCATCATCTCCCCCACAGGTAGATGAAAACTACTGGTCTCTGTGTGCCACCTCTCTCACAGAGCACGTACCATGGCATGGGTCACAGTCGAAAACCCGATGTATATAAAATGATGTAAGCCAGACGCCTCCAAAGGATCCCAAAACCACCTCAAATTATTCTCCGGCTTAGGAAGCTCTCTCACCTTTCTCCCTGCGTTTATACACTTGTACTCCCCATCATACCACATCTAAAAATCAAATGAATAAGACATTGTCACTACAAAGTTTAAAGAATTTAAACACTTACGCAACATTCTTTAAAAAATTTAAACACTTACGCTACATTCTTTAAAAAATTTAAACACTTACGCTACATTTGTTTAAGCATTTAAACACTTACGCAAGCGTCATTTAAATAATTTAAACACTTACGCTACAAATTTTAATCACTTTAAAGCATTTAAAGAATTTTAAAGAATCTAAACACTTACGCAACATTCTTTAAAAAATTTAAACACTTACGCTACATTCTTTAAAAAATTTAAACATTTACGCTACTTTTGTTTAAGAATTTAAACACTTACGCAAACGTCATTTAAATATTTTAAACACTTACACTACAAATTTTAATCACTTTAAAGCATTTAACGAATTTAAACACTTACATTGTGATGGTTCACCCAAATAGGGATCGCCACGTGCCTCGCGTAGTCGGACAACAATGTCGTGGTCTCAGGACCTTCAGGAAAGGGAGGCCCTACAACAGGGCATGACGGTATCAACGGAACACGACGACGTTGCCGAGTCTGGGGCTCAGGCACAATATTATCTGCCTCTAGATAATCTGCCACAACATCCTCTAGCACCTCCTCATGCATAATTTGCAATTTTCTAACCTAACCTAAAACTACCTAAAACTAACATTTTGCTCAAAATTATAAAAACTAACACCCTAAACAAACTACATTGCATGTAAATAGGAAGAAAAGAACTTACTTGTGAATTAATTGAAGAAATTTGGCTCAAATTTGTGCACTTGGGGTTTGGAGAAATTTCAAATAAAGACTTGAGTAGTAGTGTTGTGTTTCTGGAAAATGGAATAATGATGCTTCTGTTCTTGTTAAAACGCAGAAATCAGCGGCAGTTAACTACCACTGAGGCTAGCGGCAGTTAACTGCTGCCGGTTTTCCCAATGGTAGTTAACTACCGCTGGGGGCTTTTATGGAATTTTCATGTGTCAATATGACGTTTTTGAAGTCAGAACAGCAATTTTCATGTTCTATTGATTTGGAGATTGAGAATGGACTGAGTTTTCTTTGGGTTCAGTCTCGGTTCCATAAAGCAAGGGATTATAGGCTAACTTAGACCCGACGCGACCCATTAATAGAGTTGTACAATTGCATCTATATACTACTATTAGTTTTTTTTTTCTTCTAACAATCAATTCAAAAGAGATTTCTGCTTGTCTCCTTGTAAAAAAGAAAATCAATTCAAAAGAGATAACAACTACCAAACCAACTCATTTATTCATTTATTGTATTGTATGATCAAGTAATGATAAATTACAATATGTGTTTTATGAATAATATGATATAATTATTATTATTTCTATATGGTGCTGTAAAGATCTCAAAATCCTGATGTGTATGGGACACCGGTTGCATTCAACCATTGATCTCCAGAAATTAATCTGGCAACGGTAAAGTTAATCGCCTGGTTGGACTCATTACGGATATGGAAGCCCTGCCACTTGACTCGGTTTTGCACTTTAGCTCCCGATCCAGTATTGTTATACTCTGCATAATACATAGTATCTAGGGCATAATATGAATTATTCCACCTAGACCACCCTTCAGGACTCAATACATCACCTAAGATAGACTGCATGACAATTGCCTTCAAGTAAGGTTTCCACGGTCTTCCAAGGTATGTCTTGGTGGTTTTAAGAAAAGGAAGGAGGTCGTGATCAGCTAAAATGTTGCAGAACTGGAGTGTGAACCCAAATACTGCGCCAGGTGCGTACGCTCCCCCCTGAGCTGTGATGGTATTCGTGTCGGTTGGCAGACCTTTTTTTACTAGTATTTGACAGTGTTGAAACACTGTTGCGCTGTATCCAAAAATAAAATCAACGGTGTCGCTGATCTTGCAATACACGTAGAATTGGCGATTGGAGTTGACAAGCAGACTGTCCTGGTAACCTAGGATTGCACATCTATAAAAGACAGATAAGTCGAAATTTGAACTTACTGCCACAACTTGATGGTTTATAGGCCTCCGCGGTATTTTGAAAAGATATGTCCCGTGCTATAAACCTTGCACCAAAGACACCTACATAAAATGTAAAAGTATAAGAAAAATAAAAGAATGTCATATATTATTTTTTTTAATGAATAAATGGATATGAAGCTTAAACATTACTTTTTGTTGTATGATTTTTATTGAAACCAAATAAATGGAAGAAAAAAAATAGGACGGATAGACAATGAAGAAAATAAATTGACTTACTAAACGTTGTTGTAGCATATGTAGACATATTGTTTTGTGTCGTGCTTAGGTTGCCGGTGATGATGGTAGCATCCACGCCATCTCCAATCATCATTAAGTTAATCTTATTCTGATTAATCATTACATTTTCTATGTACACTTCCTTTTTAACATGTATTATGTACCGTTCCAAACTTTTTTCATGTGCTGCGAAAACTGCAGCAGTCAGCGTAGTGAAGTTGCATGTACCATCCTTGGCGACAACGACGTTTGTAGTAGTGTGAATCTTTGCACGCGCTTGTATGCACTCACTCGCACACACACGCTTGAACTCCATAGTACATCGAGAAAACAATCATGTGTATATTTTCTTATAAATGCAGTAGCAAGTGATGGATTTTTGTGGATATGTCATGAAAAACAATGAATATAAGATATGAGAGACAGAATCAAAACCTTAAATAATTATCACTTCTCATTTTCATATGAGATAGATTGTTGAAAGAAAATACTTAATTTATATTCTTGTTGATTTTATAAAATTGTAATAGAACCATAAATATATTTTAATATAAACAATAAAATATAGCACACTACATATAATGTTTCTACAACGAAAAGCACACTATTCATTAATTATATGATAAAGTAAAGCTTAATTACAATGAAAAGCACACTACATATAACGTTTCTACACTTATTTTCTAAATACAATAATAATTAATATTATTATTTATCTATGATGGTGTAAAGATCTCAAAATCCAGAGGTGTATGGGATATCAGTTGCATTCAACCATTGATCTCCTGAAATTAATATGGCAACAATAAATTTAATAGTTTGGTTGGAATCATTAAAGATATGGTAGCCCTGCCACTTGACTCGATTTTGCACTCTAGCTCCCAGTCCAGTATTGTTATATTCTGGATAAAAGAGAGTATCTAGAGCATAGTATGAATTGTTCTGCATCATAGAGAGTATCTAGAGCATAGTCTTAATTGTTCCACTTTAAAATATCTAAAACGGGAAATGAGTTAGTCTGAAGCTACTTCAATTACTCGTTATATTGCAATTTGGGGAGAATATTTTTGTTGAGAAATTTTTATTTCTCACAAAAATAAAACGATATTCATTCATTCAAATTGATAGCAAACATGAGATATAATAACATGATCAACATCGCTAAAAACGTAAAGGGTGAACTAGCGGAATACCCGTGCGTACACACGGGTGAGCGCGCTGCGCTTTTTTTTCCAGTTCAAAATACTCAATTAGTTAAATTGCCGGTTAAAATTTATATACAATATCATATATTGTAAGTTGTTATAATTTTATAATTTTTGTAGGCACTCGTTTTGATATATGAATAAAAATATAGATACATGTATAAATTAAAAAATATTAGGTACCAGTAATTATATATGATAAAAAATATAGACACATGTATAAATTAAAAAAATTAGACACCCGTGTTGATATATGAGTAAAAATATATAGATGTGTATAAATTCAAAAAATTAAGCATCCATGTTGATATATGAGTAAAAATATAGACACGCGTATAAATTAAAAAAATTAGACACCCGTGTTAATATATGAGTAAAAATATGGACACGTGTATACATTAAAAAATTAGACACCCGTATTGATATATGAGTAAAAATATAGGCACGTGTATAAATTAAAAAAATTAGGTACCTGTGTTAATATATCAGTAAAAATATGGACACATGCATAAATTAAAAAACTTAGTTACATGTGTTGATATATGAGTAAAAATATAGACATGTATATAAATTATAAAAATTCGATACCTACATTGATATATGAGTAAAAATATAGGCACGTGTATAAATTAAAAAAATTAGGTAATCGTGTTGATATGAGTAAAAATATAGACACATGTATAAATTTAAAAAATTAGGAACCTGATTTTTTTTTGTTACAATTAGGAACCTGTGTTGTTATATGAGTAAAAATATAGACATGTTTATTAATTAAAAAAATTAGGCATTCATGTTGATATTTGAGTAAAAATACAGACACGTGTATAAATAAATAAAAAAAGGCACCTGTGTTGATATATGAGTAAAACTATAGACATGTGTATTACTTGAAAAAATCAGGCATCCACGTTAATACAGGAGTAAAAATACAGACACATGCATAAATTTTTAAAAAAATTAGATATCGATATTGATATATGAGTAAAATATATAGATACATGTACTAATTAAAAAATACTAGATACGTGTGTTGATGAGAGAAAGAAAATACAAAATGAATAATGAAACTTGAAATGAGGAAAGAGAGTACATGGAATTTCCACACGTTAAAATATTTTGATTTTGATTTGATTCCTTAAAATATCTAAAACTAGGAATGACAAGTCTTAAGGTACTTCCTCAAAATTATATCCATTAAGAAGAGAATATTTTTGACGAGCAATTAATGAGTCAATTGTTTTTTTTTTTTTTAGTTAACGAGTCAATTGTTGTTGGTATATAATGCCAAAATATTTTAGAGAAGTAAATTTTTGAACTTTCTTTTGAGGGTGTATTTACCATCTACAACAAATTCTACTCACACAAGAAAAACCAAATATTGCACCAACTGCATACGCTCCCCCCTGAGCTGTGATGAGTCAAATCCTCCATCCACTATACTTTTGAAATTCAGAATGATATCCACTATAAGACATACTGACACACACTGCTTATATCAACCCATATACATTTAATGTCAATCTAATTTTAGCAAAATCTTTTTCAATTTTTTCATACTAAAACAATCACAGCTTCTTTTGTGAAACAAATGTCGCTTTCCTTTTTATGTATCCCACCGCTAAGGTATGTTTCATCTTTTCACTCAACTTTCAAATTTTCAATTTTAAAATTTCCCCAAAATTTCAAAAATAAACCCTAATATATCCAGCTATCTTCATCTCTCATAGTCAGATTTCTTTTTCAAACTACCAATTAATGTTTGCAAATTTCATGATGCATGTACTTTGGCTGCATGGTGTTTTGATGTTGCATTTTAATAATCTCTCAAGCCAAAAAATTGATAAATTGTGTTTTTCATGATAATATGTTGTTTTTTGCATAATTTCATGATACATATATCAATGTTTAGAAAATAATTTTTCTATGTGATTTATAGTTATTATTGTTTAATATAAATCTTATGGAGCATTTATAAGAGGTTATAATTTTATGGCAGGCTTCATGAATTGCAATGATTATTCATATTTCTTATATGTAGCTTGAAGTAGTATTACCTTGACATTGCTCCCTTATTTGTAGGTTTCATGTAACTGTAGTTTAATTAAGAAAGAATTCTAGGATGTTGAAGTACAAATGGATGACTTTATGCGCTCCTTAATCATGGGAATATTCACAAGAACTTTATGAAAAGGTACCCTTTTTTTTTATCTTTTAGTCATTAGTCATTCACTTGACATGAATAAAACCTTGAAAATTAGATAAACAAATGATGATATACTCATGTAAATCTATCAGTATTCTGCCTAACAATACTTGAGATTTATATCATTTCCATTTTGTGATTGTTCAGTTATACTATAGGTGATTAGTTTAATAGTCGTTCAAGAACACAATTTAGTAGATCTTGACAAACTATCTCCTGAATTAGATATGGCCACTTTTGAGTTTAGTAGTTTACATAGATATTTGATTTAAATCCAAAGTTTTATATTGCTCAAACACGGGGGTTTTATTTTGTGTATTTGATTTAAGTTCAAAGTTTTATATTCCTCAAACATAGGTAATTGATTTATGTTTCTATTTATATTTCAAGTATAAATCATATTATGATTAATATTTGTATTCTATATATTCATTAATATTTCTCTTTTGTCGAAGTGTAAAACATAATTATTCTTTGAATTAAAAGTTAAGGGTAGAAACATAAAGTTTCCTTTTTCCTCCTTCCATTGAAAATATCTTACATAGTTTTATAAATACTTTTAATCTTTTGGACAACACAAAGTTTAGTTGATTACCAAGACATATTCAACATAGACTAAGCTTACCACCATTGTTCTGCTCATGTTGTGTTTAAGTTCCCATTTTTCCTTTTTTCCCAGGTATGCCATTGGACATAGATGTGGAGTGGTTGTCAAATGTTCAAATCTAATTAAGATGATTCTCATAAAGCAACGATCATTATATTGTTGTTAGTGAGTTGTAAGCAAATAACAAATATTTTGAATTTTCATATTGTAAATATATATATATTAAATATTCTACATTATGTTCTAAGAATCAACATTTGGATATCACAATAAAACTCATTTTCGCCCGTGCATTGCACGGGTAGTAATTCTAGTTAGCATACATGTATATGCATTCATTCATTCTTTTTCTACCTCCAATCCTTTTGATCAACGCAAAGCAGCTCAATCCTTTTGTTATGCTTGTAATTCACCCTTGTTCTTATGGGCTAACTAAACATCCTAGAAAGAATATGGATGGTTCTACTTAGGTTGGTTAATATTTGAATGAGATATAGGTTGTAAGTCAAAAGATAAACCTCGCTATCTAAAGACTAATATTTGGTATATACAGACTGCTACTAAGATTGTTAGAGACATGAAATTCCAACATAGTTGATATCATTCTAGTTTATTATTGCTTCAAGATACTATTAATTTATTTTTAAAAATATTTGATATGTTATTTAAACAACTAGTTTATTTTTTATCATTCATTACCATTGTTTATCTTTTGAGATTTCCCCCATGTTTTATCAAAGTCTAAAATATAAATATATCATGAACTTTAATAAAATAAAATAAACATTGATGACCATCAATATTTTTAAGCAAGATGTTACTAGGGTTAAATGATCTATTGGGTGAGATAAAGGGATGCACGCAACATATTAATTAGAGACATTTAATATTAATTTTAATTTAATAAATGGGGTTCAATAAGAGAGATAACAAGTTTAAGGTAAGAAGTGACATACCTGTCCCAAGGCTAAATCCTGCATAAATATAGAGGTTAGGTAGGTTTTGGCTGACAAACCTTATCCTGGCAATCGTACGTGTTAGTATGAACGTGGGTAACCCTCGACCCTTGTGATCTACCCTCGGCTTGTGTAGGCGTGGCCAATTATCGGACCTCATGTGTAACCCTTGGCCCGTGCCGTAATCTGGTGAATTTCAGGGTATGTCCATTATGGTGTCACCTCCTTAGCAAACTTGGGCCGGACCCAAGTGAAATTGGATTGGACTTTAACCCAGTCTGGAACAAGACTTTTATTGTTATTTGGTATATACAGACTGCTACTAAGATTGTTAGAGACATGAAATTCCAACATAGTTGATATCATTCTAGTTTATTATTGCTTCAAGATACTATTAATTTATTTTTAAAAATATTTGATATGTTATTTAAACAACTAGTTTTTTTTTTATCATTCATTACCATTGTTTATCTTTTGAGATTTCCCCTATGTTTTATCAAAGTCTAAAATATAAATATATCATGAACTTTAATAAAATAAAATAAACATTGATGACCATCAATATTTTTAAGCAAGATGTTACTAGGGTTAAATGATCTATTGGGTGAGATAAAGGGATGCACGCAACATATTAATTAGAGACATTTAATATTAATTTTAATTTAATAAATGGTTTCGTTCAACTCCTAATTGTTAAAAATTGTTTAATTGAAGTTACCAAAGCATAAAATATTTACTTATAAAGCAATCAAAAAATTATGTCTAATACATACAAAGGAGGAAAAATATGACTCATATTCCCATGTTTATTTATGCTTTGATCATCTTTATTTATGCTTTGATCATCTTTAGTTCACTATTTGTTAGAGGTATGTAATTTTTCAAACCATTTTTGAATCTTCTAATTTATCTTATACACAATATTTTAACAACATTTAGTAAAAAATAATTGACAATGCAGATGGTATTCCTTGCTTGTCTGACGATGATTGTCTAGAGATGTCACATTACTCATTTAAGTGTAATAATGAAATGTGTGAGTACGATTTAAGGGAAATATTTGACGATGATTATCCAGAGATGTCCCGAGAATAATTATGCCACCTCTAAACGTAAGAAATTATATGTACGTCATAATGTTTGGACTATTATAATTAATATTTCTCAAGCCTTTCAATTTTATTACAACCTTAAGGTGTATTATTGTGAAATGCAAGTATTCTTTCATTCATTTTCTCAAGAAGATATAAAAAAAAAATCAAAATAAATGCAATAATTTTTTAAGAAATAATTAAAGTGCAAATGTATCCAGGGAAAAATATGACATTTCAATTATGTCGGCATTCCAAGACCCCTGTTTGTCATTTACAGAACCCCAATAAATTTATTAAAATAAAATAAAATTAAGAGAACTTGAGAGGATTAAGCTAAAAATCAAGAGTACAATCGCAACAAACATATAACAATTGTCTCATTAAAAACCTTATCATAAAAAGTCAAAGAGAGAAAACCATGATAAATAAAAGGGTTAATAGTGCTTTTCACCCCTGTAATATAGGTTATTTTCGGTTTTCGACCCTATAAAATTTTCGGTTTGATTTGCATCGTTGTAAAACTTTTTTTTTCTTCAGGAAAACACGCCTCCTCCATCCAAGTCACCAAATGCGCATATGTAGCAATTTTTGCATTGGAAATTATACGGTTATGACTTTAACAAGTGTTTGACTTGTATTTTCAAGACATAATTTCTTTTTGTGGGTTCCTTAAACAATGTCCTTACGGCATTTGTTAACAGGAAAAAAAAACAATTAGGGCAATATAACTACAATTACAAATGTCAAACTCATTATTAAGAAATCATTCATTATGGAGTGCTCAATGGCCCACGCATGCGGTCCAATGCCCATTAAAATGCCTTATTACCTTAGTACCGATAACGATGGATTTCTGTTCTTTCCCCAACACATTTTGCTCCTATCCTGCAGCTTTGCCGAAAATGCCTTTGCGTTAGTTAACTAACGTTGCGTGACTTAAGTCACGCAAGTGTAAAACACTGCGTGAGTTAACTCACGTAGCCATTAACACATGCGTGAGTTAACTCACGCCCAGTATGTGTAAAAAACCAGAAGAGGCAGAAATCTCTATTTTCCCTAAATTTTCAATCCTTCTTTCATACATTCATTCATTCAGTCATTTGCATACATTTTTCATCATTCATTCAAGCTTTGTTTCAATTAAGCATTAACTCATAATTATATTATGAAAAATAACGGAATAAAACAACGGAATAAAATAACGAATAATGTCATAAAAAACGCCAAAAAGCGCAAATGTAATAGGATTACAACCAAATCCAACAAAATGTCATAAAAAAACTACACAAGTCATACCGGTCCATCCCGTAGACTCCTACTCCTCCTCCGCGGAGCGGGCATCTACTCCACCATGCTCCACTCAGACTATATGTCCTGCATCAAGCGGATAACCTTCTCTGGATTATGAAACACAATAGGATGCGCCATTACACCGTTCACTCTGGCTCTGATGTTGTTGATGATATGGTATGGGTCGGGAGGATGTCTGGCCCACTGCTGCTTAACAAGAACCTCCTCGTAAGGAGGGACAGGACGAGGAGGGGTATCATCTGCGTAGTCAGAATTGGCCGCAGGGGTATGAGCCCATGGCTCGTTATCCGAAACTGGATGACCCCTCTGCTGATGGCTGAGGACATGTAGAGCAAACTCCATGAAGGCCTGAGCCACGACATCTACCGCAAGAGCCTCAATGTCAGTAGGAAGCCTGGGCCATGTATGGACATACCCGTACTGCCTAAAAACCCGCTCTGGCAAGTGACAGACCATTCTGTCTCTGCCGGCCATGATCCATTCGGAGTACCAGCATATGTCCTGAAAGGGCATGATGTGTCGTCGTCTCTCGTATGACCTCCAGATGACATGAGAATGGTCCAACGAATCAATGGCAGCTCGGTGGTGTCCAGGATTAGAAAAGCTCCTGGGAGGTTTCCATTGACTCTCAAGCGGTGCAATAGTAGGGTCGTAGGCATCATCATCAATCCTCAGAATGATGTTCGTGAAGTGCGCCAAAGTCCATCCCTGCAAACACAAAGAAAACAAATTTATATCAACACAAGTATTATACAAACAACTATACATTTACGATCCAATAAGTAAAAAAGAAGAAAAACAAATATTACCACAAGCAAGGTCATGTAACCACCACAGGAGGCCACAAATGAGTCGGAGGTAAGACATAGCTGCTCATATAGGAAAGCAAGTCCCATCGCACCCCATGACCAGCTGTCCAACTCGTCCATATCTTGCGGCGCAAGCAGCCACAACAGATTAATGTTTTTGCTGTTCTTGTCGGAAAAATGGTCCAGCCAAGCAAGAGCAACAAAAACACCTTAATGCAGGCCAACCTAACTTGAGCTTGCTCGTCTTGCTCCTCCTGTGTGTCAGGCTCAAGCAGCTGATTACACCTATTCAAGAGCTCCTCGTAGCGCATCTTCAGTACACCAAAACTGATATGAGCAACACCCTGTTTTCCCACCTCCTTAGTGGCAGCCTCCGCTGTAAAAAGTAGGTCCACCTGCATCATCTATATCCCCTCCTCACGGGTTAACTCTCTATAAGGAAGGAGCCTCCCAGCGATGGGGATGCCTAGGAGACACGCCACATCATCTAGTGTGATGGTCATCTCCCTAACAGGTAGATGGAATCTGTTGGTCTCCTCATGCCATCTCTCTGACATCGCACAAATGAACCCGTGAGAGATGTTCTCATACCCACTAGTCAGAAGGGGAGTAAGACCGGACATATTCACTTCTTCCCGAAACTACTCATTTTGTCTTCCTGGTGAAGGCAATATCAAGTTTTTAAGGCTCAACTTCTTCCCGTACGAGATACCTTTCACCCTATGTTTTTTTCGAAACTAAAATACAAAAACAAAAAACAACAAACAACACCGTTAAATAAATAATAAGTAAAATAAACATTAAATATATTCTAACATAAATTTTAATTCTAACATTAAATAAATAAAATAAGAATTAGAATAAGTTGTATAAATAGTAAAAGAAGTAAAATAAACGTTAAAATAAACATTAAAATATACTTACATCGGCATCGACCCATATCCTGCATGCCACATGTCCACCAAAGCGAGGTAAAAGCGTGAGGTCAGAAGGCCGTCCTGCATAGCCGTATGATCCGGCCTCGTACACCACCCTCGGCACCCCTTGAGCATGACCCCCACGATTATGCTGCTGAGGCTGCTCAATATCATCCTGCTGCCGAGGCTCTTAAATATCAGGCCGCTCCTGCTCAATATCAGGCTGCTCATGATGATCCTCATACTGATGTTGCTGATACGCACCAAACTGATACTAGTGAGGCTGAGGATCCTCAAAATGATACGCCTGATCCTACGCCTGCTGATACACCTGATAATCCTGCTGATACTGCGTCGGGTCCACCGTCTGGGATAGACCCGCCTGGGACGATGATCCCCCCGCAACATCATTTTCCCTCGACCAGCCATAGGAGGGTTTAGTGCTTGCTTCTCCCTTCGTGCACTACCAGTATGGGCAGGCCTCCCTGCCCTAAGTCTGTCACTCCTATCCCGAGGCATATCTGCACAACATTTCAAAAAGCAAAATATCAATGACTCATTTTCGCACGGACATTGTGTCATTTCTAACAATTCAACAACAACACTAATATTTCAACAATGTCAATTCTATCCGTAAACTACCACATTGTAGTTAAACTAACTATAATCAATATTAACAAACATATTTCTAACTAATTTCATCATTAACAATCCAAAAAACAAAGAAAAAATCATTGATACATTTTACCAAACACATAGAGTGCAATTTTCAAACAACTAAGAAATCTAACCATTTCTAAACCCTAAACTACCGCATTTCACTCCAAACAGCATCTAAAATACTATTCCTAACTTAATTCATCACTAACAATCCTGAAAACTAACATGCAGGCCATATTTGTAAAACCTAAAAATGTTAAATTTCTTCAAAAAATCTAAAATTTCAACCAACAAAATGCAATGAAGTAGGATAATCATCACTTACTTGATATTGTGGGAGAAATTGGCTCTGAATGGCGCAAGAATGGTGAATATCGCATTTGGAGGGGAAAAATTCGTATTTTGAGAAGTTGGAAAAATGAAGGTTTGAGTTGTTGTGTTGCTGTTAAATGATTTAAGTCACGTTGCGTGAGTTAAGTCACGTTGCGTGAGTTAACTCACACTGCGCTACTTAATTCACGTAGAATTTACAACGTGCGTTAGTTAAGTCACGCAACATGACTTAACTAACGCAGGGGCATTATAATATTTTCAGCTAGGTGGGAGCGAAATGTGCTGGAGGAAGAGCAGAAATCATAACGATGTCTACACCCATACAATGAAGATGTGTGCTCATGGAAATATGGGAGCGACAATCCAAACCAACATATTGTTTAACTCTAAACACTTTGTAACGTTGACGACTATGGATCCCGCTGTCCGTAACCGTGGAACAATGACTCTACCATTAACAACTAGAAACTTACACCTCAACTATATAAGGAGACTTAAATAATCTCACAATGAGCGATTTATTTTTTCCCTTAACCCGTTTCTAGCTCAAAATTTTGACTTGAGCGTCATAGTGCCGGTAGGTACACCACCCCCTTCATTCAAAGAATCAAGCACAACACTGGACGTCGTTCTACTGATCAGGTCATATCAACGACGTCGTCTATCGAAACTAAGTTGTCCCCATAGTTTCTTTACAAAAGATCAAATCTACTGAAAAAAACTAAAAACATTTACAATTCAGAATGGCTTAATGTGCAATCAACCAAATAAGGAGTGATATTCATCCTGTGGACAGCCGCGACTGTCGAATAGAATCTAACACAATGGTTTAAATCCCTACGGTGAGGATGAACACTCAACCTATTCCATTGCTTACCCCGCGTCATGAAGCTTTGTCTTTGAAACTTTAGTTCCTACTCAAGCACACATGCAAGAGACTTTCATTGCTCAAGCACACAGGCAAGAGACTTCTAAATATTTATAAATAAACAAGATGTATTCTTACACTTGATAAACAAGATGTATTCTTATACTTGAATTATCTGTTCATTCTCTTTGTCGTTGAATTTCTTTGTTTGTTTATACACGTGGTCAAAAAAAGATAACTTGTTTTATCAGACTTTGATAGAGACATCTTCAGGAGAGGACAAATCTAACATGGAGTCTGGGCCCCTTAAGATCTTCTGAGTCTGGAGGATTTCCAAGTTTGATGGAGATATTCCAAGTCTGATGAGGTCTTTTGAGTCTGATGATCTTCAAAGTTTGACGAGATTCTTCAGCTTCTGAATAACATCCTTTCTTCTGATCCAAGGTGTTGACTTCTAGTTGTCCTTTTTTCAGATCTTCTACCATAGTCTTTGAGCTTTTATTGTGCATTTGATGCTCTTATACATGTTCAGACCTTGTTAAATTTTAATCTATTGTCATGCACACTTCAAAATATATTAGCATATCCAATTGTTCTTTAATACTTTATTATAATCAAAACCTTAAAGGAGTTGTACAAACCAATTTTGTTTCAACAGCGCGTCCACCTTAGAAGCTAAGTGATCAAGGGCAGAAACTTCATAGATACCTGACTCTTTTTGAGATAGAGATGGAGCAACAACAGTGAAGGCTCGTTCACTTGTCAACTGGTAATGATTTTGAGCCATATCTTCAATTAGAGCCTAAGCATTTGTGATGTTTTTGTTCATCAAAGCTCCACCTGCAGCTGCATCAACATTCATTTTTGATGTATACAAAAGACCATTATAAAAAAGTATGGACAATCAACCATTTCTATAGTCCATGATGGGAGCAAAGCCTTAACATTTCTTTGAAATGCGCCCACACATCGTAAAGATATTCCCCCTCATTTTGAGTGAATCGAGTGATTTGATTCCTCATTTGAGCAGTTTTGCTTAGGGGAAAGAATCTAGCAAGGAATGATTTCCTCAGATGATTCCATGTGGTAATAGAACCATTAGGTAGGGAGTTAAACAATGCTCTAGATTTGTCCCTTAATGAAAAAGGAAAGAATCATAGCCTTATGGCTTCAGGTTGTACTTAGTTACTTTTTAAAGTGCCACAATATTACAGAAAAATAGAGAGGTGAAGGTTTGGATCCTCAGTGGGTGATCTAAAAAATTGATTTTGTTGTACTATATTAAGTAGATCCGGTTTCAATTCAAAATTATTATCGCCAACTGCTGGGTGCGCAATAAAAGCATGAGGCTCATCCGTACAAGGCATAACATACTCTTTGAGAGTAGGATTTTCAGCCCTATTGTTATTGCGTGCTTCTCTTCTTCTTCTTCTATGAAAGAACCTTTCGATCTCAGGAATTGGTTGAACAAAATCATTGAGACTTCAGGTTCTTCGCATTCAAAGAATTAGAGAATCCAAAAGTAACAAAATAAAAGTAAAATTTCAGTCTAACCAGTACTAAAAAGTTGATTAATATTACTAACTCCCCGACAATGGCGCCAAAAACTTGATACAATTCCTTAAGTGTATGTTTCTATCGAGTAATAAAAATATCTATCGACAAGGAGTTGAAGCAATTATCAATCTAATTCTTAGTTTTGATTAGATAAAAAGGAATAAGTTTGTTAAGTTCAATGTTTGCTTGGTTTAAAATTCAGATATTATAGAACGCCTTATGATTGTGGTCTGTGAAGCCCTGATACTTCAAAATGGATGACGTACCGTATTCCCTGTGTATCCTGCACTGATATCTGCCTGATACTTCCCGATATGTATCAGCAGAGTATCCGAAAATTAAATTTTATTTTTTTAAAAAATAATTATCCGATACTTCCCGATACGTATCAAGAGAGTATCTAATAATTATGCTGCACCGATACCTGCCCTGAAATTTCCCATTAATGTTAACCAAAATAACTTAACTCTTGAGTACTGATGTGTTCTTTTTTGAATATAGTGCTTGTTTTTTTGGATCAATATAGTATATCACTAACAATGTTTCTTTTGGATATAAATATAATATAGCACTGATCATGCTCTTTTTGAGATATATTGTGTATGTAATTGACTAATCATCACTCTCTTAATCATCAATATTATTTATATTTATGTTGATGTGTTACGAGCCTATGATTGATTTCTTTTGTTTGTTAATATATTTGCATATTAATAAAAATGGTTATAATTATATTGTATATTTAATTATATAATTTTTTTATTAACGTATCCTAGCCGTTTAAAAATAATGGTTAAAATTATATTGTATATTTAATTATATAATTTTTTTTATCCTAGCCGTATCGTATCTTGATTTTTGAAATTTTTGCGTATCAGCGTATCGGTGTAGTATCGTATTTCGTATCCGGGCTTCACAGATTGTGGTTTAATCACATTGATGAACTCTAAACATTCCCTATCTATTTCTCTATTTTATAATGAAATGTTTCTAAGGACAAGACATTCAATTGGTATATCATGTTTCCTCTCAAAATACATGAACATATCTCAACAATAATTACACCTATTCTCATGGTTGATTATCATTGAGACCCTTTCAGCACAACCTTATTGTCCCAAAAGCAATCAAACCTATCTTTGCATATTTTTTGACAGACTTGTCCAATCTCATTTGTTCCAATATCAAACTTCACATCTTAATCATTTGTTTAATATTTGAAATTTGATTCGATAACAATATTAAACTTCACCTTTCAATCCTTCGTTTAATATTATTATTATTATTATTTGCGTCTACCGATAAACTTTGAGTTGTCCTTGATACTTAAAATTAACAAATAACACACACGCACACAGATATACACACACACAACCTACAGCTACCTAAACACATTAAAAATTAAATTTACAACCTACACCCACTTGATTATCTAAATAAACTTTCATAAGTTTTGTCAAATTATATACACCTACCTTACTAGTTATTTATAAGTAGGTCTAATAACCAAAACTAGAGTTAAGCAATTCCTACCGATTTGAGTAAGTGACACCCCACAACCCACAAAGAAAATTTTGATCAAAACTAAAGGAGTAGAGAACGAAATAATAGTGAAGATCAATATATTTACAAACGTCTGTCTCACAATTTTTTTAAAGTTGATTATTGAGTTTAACTTATTATTTTTTTGTCTCACAATATAATATTTTTCCTAAAGTGATCTTTTCAATTCTTGTTCTCTAATACCCCTGCCCCAAACTTAAAAGTGTAGCTAGTTCCGGAAGCAATCTCAAACCTGAAACTTTAACAAGATTAAAACACATACGCCTAACTCCAAAATAAATTAGGTTATATACCCTAAGGTCTTTAAGCTTGTAAAATGGTTTGTAACCGAAACAAGGGGTCTAACCTATAGACTCAATTTGGCTTAAAAACAAGATAACACAATATAATAAAAGGTTGCCTTCAAAAGGCTCAAGGTACAAGCAATTTGCCTTAGTGTGTTATAGACATAACCAGTTAACAATAAAGAAAAATTGCAAGCCCTAGATATAACATTTGCATGGAACACTCATATTTGTGAAAATTGAAAAACAAATTTAGGCTTAACCTTACAAGTTTAGGTTTATGGAAGTTGTGGCTACCTAAGCATTCAATCTTCCGCACACTTCACCGTTGAATATACATGCAAACATCCACCTCGTTTGAACTTTTGACATACCATTGGTGAAACAATTGTTACTATAATGGTAAAATTCAAGAAAAAGCAAGTTCATTAATAATAAACAAAATTAGATGCAGTACAAAAGACATGGGGCATACAACTTAAATTCAAAACAGACACACTAACTTTGTCAAAAAAAAAAAAAAGACACACTAACAAAGACAAATTATTAAAAAAGATAATTGCAGACATAACTTTTTTTTTCTGTCCATCTTTTCATTCTTTTTTTTATTGAAAATAAACACCTGCAAAATAAAAAATATTAGAAAAATGATTAGGTGCCTCCCATTAAGCGCTTTATTTTACATTATTAAGTTTGACGCCTTAGCCACTGTTAGGGTGGCATGTATGACAAAGAACACATCATCATTCTTCTTCCCCTTGTTTGATAGGAATTCCATGAAATTCATACAAAGCAGCAGATGCTCCCATGCTCCAACTGCTAAATCTTTGTCATTTGAGTTCTCCCTCCATAGAGAATAATGTGTATCCCTTTGGACTTGAATGGTTTCTTTCAACCCTATTGGTTGAGACTTCTAGAAAAGACCAACACTCCTCACTTGTGGATTTTCTTCCACCACAATATCATGACACTTAGTCTCCATCTCAACCAACTTCCTCTAACACTCATTTGCCTTCTCAACTAGATTACCACACTGAACTTCAAATTGATCAAACGAAACTCGATTTGATCTCAAGAATTCATCTAAAATATTATGAAGTTGAGAGTTATAATCGATGTTGATTACCTCTTTCTTCCCTTTACAATATCTACTCTGATGATTCGCCCCATTACAATAATTTATCACATTTAATCTTGAGATGTTGTCATCCCGATGTTTTATCTTATGAGATAGGAGATACTTTTCATACATTAGGGTAATAAACTCTTATGTATAAACTTTTTAGCAGCAAAAAACAATGAAATAGACATTAAAAACATAAATCATAAAAAAAATTCAAATTTTTTCAACATATAGTCAAAAATATAAATGACAGAATCCTAAATAATAACAAAATTTTCAAGTTGAAATGATTCAACAGTCCTCGGCAACGGCATTAAAAACTTGATATAATTTTAGCAAGTGTACTAAACTATATTGAAGTAATAAAAAATTTAAGTTCGTATCCATAGAGACTATTTCTACTTCTACTCGGTGGTGTTGTTATTATTAAGGATGTTTTTAAAATGGGGGGTTGCACATGGCGAATAGTTTGGTTTTACAAATATAAACTAAAAATAAATTAATTGTAAAAGTTGATGATGCATTTATAGGAAATATGATCAGGTCTTTTGAATCATCTGTTCACCACAAATTGGTAATCTAAACCTTAACCGTTTAACTATTCCTCTATTTTATAATAATTAACAAAGCCGCTCAGGTCAATCCCTTGACTCAGAGCCCTATTTTCTAATTACAATTTCTTAATCCCTTAAGTGAACTTGTAATCATCAAAGGTTTGAATGTCCGTTAATTTAAGAAATCACAACTTAACAACGTTCTATCCCTAGATTGTTCGTTAAGTTGAATAGTAAATTAGATCTAAGTTATAAGATGGTGTCAACAGTCATATAATCTCTGTTTTCAATTTATAATTGATCAAAACATAAAAGCATTAAGCATGAATTATACATAATAAACTAGATTCGCAATTATAACTAATGTAGAGTTACAAATTACATGGCCAAAGAGCTAGAACAGAATTATCTCAGACCTAATAAATTGAAACTTAGTTACTCATGGCTAATGCACAAATAAGTAGATTAAAAGAAAACAACATTACATTAATTTGGAACTGTCTATGAGTTGGATAGCCACCACGAAATCTGCAATCCTCGGCTCCAAATGTGTCTTCAATCTCCCAAACATCTAACCCTTTGAGTAAAATCATGTCTGGCGTTTATAAATTCACTTTATGTAACCAAAGAAATCGTTGCCCGATTTTTGTCAAATTAAAAAGCTTAAAATTTCTCAAAATCGTGACCCAATTTTGTTTTTTTGTCCCTTTGAGTTTTTTTGTCTTTTCTAGCTTCCAGCTATCTAAAACTGCTAAAAACTAAACTAAAACACATAAAAATTAACTGAAAAACACCATATGACAACATGTCATTAGAGACCAATTTAGTGGCGTCGCAATTTTCCATTCATATACGGTATGTTCAACGTATTTCGAAACATGCCAAGAATAAAGGAGTACATGTTGATGTGTCTAGTAAAAAGTTAGGAAAATGTGGGAACAAGAGAGTTCAAGTAGACTTTGATCGAGTTCGTAGCATTCCTTTGAAAAAAAGAAAAACTATTAAAGATATTTATGAAGCATTGGACATGAGTAGGGGCACCTTGTCAGGATGTATTCAGTCACAAGAAATATGAAGGCACTCAAATGTTATAAAAATTGTTTTAACGGAAGAAAATAAGAACACTCGATTACAATTTAGCATATCAATGCTTGATAGTGCTAGCATAGGTGATGATCCTATTTTCAAGGGAATGTATAACACCGTTCACATTGACGAGAAGTGGTTTTATTTGAAAGAAAAGTATAAGAAGTTTTACTTGGTGTATGATGAAGAAGATCCAATTTTCACTTGTAAAAGTAAAAATTACATTCCAAAAATCATGTTTTTAGTAGCCATTTCTAGACCAAGATTTGATGCTCAAGGAAAAGAAATATTCTCCGAAAAAATTGGTGTATTCCTTTTAGTAACAAAAGAGTCAGCTAGAGGTCTAGTGTAAATAGATTTGTGGGTACACTCAAGACCAAACCAATATGGTCCATTACTAAAAATGTGATAAAAGAAGTGTATGCTTGAGGAAGTCCTACCTTCAATCATGGAAAAAAAGGTCAATTGAAGAAAGGGGGCAACCAATATTTATTCAACAAGACAATGCAAAAACACACATTGATTGTGAAAATCAAGAATTTCATCGTGTAGCCTCACAAGATGGATTTGATATTCATTTGGTGAGTCAACCACCAAACTCTCCTGATTTAAATGTTTTAAATCTTGGTCTTTTTAGGTCAATTCAAGTCTTACAACATAAGAAGTCTCCTACCTCTATTGATGATCTTGTGGATGCGGTTGAGAAGTCATTTGAAGAGCATGACACTATCCTGTCAAATTATATATTTTTATCACTTCAAACATGTATGATTAAAATCATAAAAAAAGTCGGAGGTATACACAACTTTAATACTTTACATATGAAAAAATAACAATTAGAAAGTAGAAATGAATTACCAACACAAAGGAAATGTGATATTCAATTAATGTAAGAGGTTTTTAGTTATTTAGATTAACCAGTGGAAAACAATAGTGTGATGTTGAAGTCACTTTCATTTTTGTGTGTTTGGGTATTGCTGGATTTATTCACTATAAGAATATGTTGCTAAATGGTTATGAAGATTTATCTTGAATTACCTTTGCTTGGAGTAAAAGACGTATGGTTAGAATATGCTTCTAATTGGTACTCTTGGAAAACTTTTCATGTTAACCTATAATTGTGAAATAGGAGAATATGGTATTGATCAAACTATATATCTTTTACTCCAAGAAAAGGTAATTCAAGATAATAATTCATAATCATTTAACATCATATTCTATTAGTGAATAAATCCAAGAAATACCCAAAACACAAAAGTGAAAGTGACTTCAACATCACACTATTCTTTTCCACCGATTAATATAAATAATTAAGAACCTCTTGCACAAATTGAATATAAGACTTCCTTTATGTTGGCAATTCGTTTCTACTTTCTGGTTGTTATTTTTCATATGTGGAGTCTTATAGTTGTGGGTGCCTCATGCTTTCATGATTTCAATCATACATGTTTGAAGTGATAAAAATATACGATTTGACAAGACAGTGTCATACTATTCAAATGACTTGTCAACTGCATCTAGAAGATCATCAATAGAGGTAGGATACTTCTTATGTTGTAAGGCTTTGGATTGACCTAAAACAATCAAGATCTAAAACATTTAAATCAAGAGAGTTTGGTGGTTGACGCACCAAACGAATATCAAACCCGTCTTGTAAGGCTATACGAAGAAATTCTTAATCTTCACAATCAATGTGTGTTTTTGCATTGTATTGTTGAATAAATATTAGTTAACCCCTTTCTTTAATTGGCCTTTTTCCCATGATGGAAAGTAGGACTTCCTCGAGCATACACTTCCTTATGACATTTTTAGTAACTGATTGTATTTGTTTGGTCTCAAGTCTAACCGTATGTCTATTTACACTAGACCTCTAGTTGGCTCTTTGGTTACTAAAGGAAATGCACCAATTTTTTCGGAGAATATTTCTTTTCCTTGAGCATCAAATCTTGGTCTAGAAATGGCTACTAAAAACATGATTTTTGGAATGTAATTTTTACTTTTACAAGTGAAAATTGGATCTTCTTCATCAAGGACCAAGTAAAACTACTTTTTTCATTCAAATAAAACCATTTATCGTCAATGTGAACGGTGTTATACATCCCCTTGAAAAATGAATCATCATCTATACTAGCACTATCAAGCATTGATATGAAAAATTGTAATTCAACATTCTTATTTTCTTCTATTAAAGCAAGTTTTATAGCATTTGAGTGCCTTTGTATTTCTTTTGACTGAATACATCTTGACAAAGTGCCCCTACTCACGTCTAATACTTCAGAAAGATATCTAATAGTTGCTTTTTTTTCAAAGGAATGTTACGAACTCGATCAAAGTCTACTTCAACTCTTTTGCGCCCACAATTTCCTACCTTTTTACTAGACACATCAGCATGTACTCCTTTATTCTCGGCAAGTTTTCAAATAAGTTGAATAGACGGTATATGAATGGAAAATTGCGACGCCACTAAGCTGGTCACTCCTGTTTTCAATTTTGCATCAACACTTTTCTCTAATAAAGCCTCATATATAATCTTCTCTTAGTATTAGACAACACCTTTCACCTTCTTGGTACCTCTGGTACTTCCAAATCTTACATGTCATTATCATTGTCTTCTTCTATATGTATGATGAAATAAACATTATATAAGAAGATTTCATAGATTAATTATTAGAAAGAAAAGAAAACATTAAATAAATAGGATAAATGGTACCGATAGATTATAATCCAATGTCTTCATGTTGTACATTACTATTATCTGCATGATTTTCTTCATACTGTTCACCTTCTATAAGAACACACAAAAGAACATACATCTTTATAAGAACATGGAATGTAAAATGATGTTAAAAAAGAAAACTAGAAATTAATTGACCAAGTTTGTCGTGTGAGGCAATAAGACAAAGGGTTGTTTAGTTACTTACCAATATGCTCTTGGACATCTTCATTCAAACATGTATCTAATGGTTGCACATTCAAGTCAAACGAAAATTGCTCTGCAGATGATATCAGTGGAGAATTTGGAATGACATTAAGAATAATATTTTGTGCTACATTGATGTTTAAATCGGGGAGATGATGCATTTCGTTTGAATTTTGCTGTTGGACATCTCCATTATCAATTTCTTGATTGCAATTTTTATCATTTAAATCTATATTAAAGAAAATGAAGCTTCATGATTTGTAGTCATATTGGTATGTTGTTTGTTTAGTTCAATAATTTTAATTTATAGGAAAAATGAAGAGTCACATACTAAAAAATTTGGTGGGAAACATAAAATATTTTCATGAACAAATTGGAGGTTTTTTTTAATTAAATGATTTTTTTTCCAAGTTTTTATGAGGGGAGAGAGGGAAAGGGGTAGTTTTGTGTACTGCATTTGATTGTTTCATATTCACAAAGCTTTAATTGTTGGGTCTTATTAACGAGTGTCCTCGGGGCACTCTTTAAGGATCCCAAATTTAGAAAATATTTCTTAAAAAAGTCAAATATTACAAATTTCAATGCACTGGTTACACATATTTTTGTAAAAACTTGCTATTAAAGGTGCTTAAAGAGTGCCCCGGAGGCACTCGTTAACCTTTACCTTAATTGTTTTGCCAAGGGTAAAAGAGAAAAATAATATTTAATTTTAACAAAACTCATAAAAATTAGAGATTTCTTAATATGCTTAAAAGGAATCCATAATTAGTTTCAATACTCAATTTTAAAATTTCATCACTATCATAAATTTCTCTACAAAAGAATTATCCTTTATAGAGGTGTACAAAACGGTCCACATAGTTATTTTTTTTGTTGCAAACGGTCTATATAGTTGTTCTAAAAAAAAGGTCCATATAGTTTGAGTAAACATGACTTATTAAGAATATAGTCTTAAATTAAATTCTTTCTCATCTCTCAATTATACATATTATCTTAAAAAAACTACAATTTTTCCGGAGGTAAACTTAAAAGGCAATGTCTATTGTTCAAACAATCAACATTTTATGTTTTTTAACAATATAATAACTCTTAAGACTTTATTTGCGAGTTTGGGGAAGGAACAGGAAAGTTTGAGAAAAAAAAATGAACAAGTGGAAGAAATAGAGGAAAATAGGAGAGAAAAATTTGAGTGTTAGCTTTTCTTCATAATACCAAATCCTCCTCATTTGGGAGAACTGAAAAATTGTATTGGAGGAGGTTTTTTTTTGGGTGGGGGTTGAAGATTTGTATGAATTATTTAAATTTAATCTATTTTGTTATATTATTTTTAAAATTAAAAATATAGTAATCATATGTGTTAATTTATCATTTTCTAAAAAATTACTTTTTTACAAAAAATTAAAAGATTTCTCCATTTTCCTTCATATTTTCCACCTCTCAAAACCTTTCCTCTCTCTCCCCTCCAAACTCGCAAACAGAGTCTAACATAAACTTTTTTATCATAGCAATCATGACATGTTGCGTTATCGTCTAAAACACCCCTTGAATCTATAATCAACAACATGTGTTGGTATCCAATCAAAACAAAAATTCGCCAATGAGGAGGTTTCTACCGGGCACGGATCCTCTCCCGTGAGGAATTAACCAGAGGACATCCAGTGCTAAATCTTACTGTTCATTTTCTTAAAACAATTCACGTAGCTTAGTGGCTAGAGCTCACACAATTAAAGTGCGGAGAAGTGGAGTGTCCAGGGTTCGAACCCTGACCCTGCATTTAATATGCAATATCCCTACCAACTGAACTAAGCTCACGGGAATTTCTTAAAACAATTTAAATTGAATAATTTAAACAAAAAGTGAGTGGAGGATATTATTTATTTCTGAACAGTAAGAGTGTATTTAACATAAAAAACTAGTACTCAAACTCTGATAATTTTTATTTTTTTTCATGATGTCGTAAGGTGTTCATAAATTATTTCCAATCAATTTGTTAGATACTTATTTTTTAAGGATTTATTAGATACTATAATCACATAATAATTCATATAAACACATATCTTTTTTTTTTTGGTAGATAGATGAAATGGCAAAGCCATTATAAACTCACACACACAAGTGGAGGTATCGGGGTTCGAACTCCGGTCATGGCATCCGGCCTAACAATCCGGTCATATAAACACATATCTTTATTAGTGACTAATTCATGACCAATTTTTTGCAGTTCATTGAAGTATGTACCTTTATTATCGAAATGGCTCATTTAAATCTACAGGAACGACGATGCCTTCAATAGCTATGACAACAAACATGATAGATACTCTGACCGTTCTTGAACATCTAAAATTGTTGCTGCATCTATCGAACACTTGAAATTACTTCTGCAAAAAAAATCAAAGTTGAATACACAAAAATAATTTCATTAGACAAAAAATTTGGGTTGAGTTGCGCACTAAATCGTTCTCTTTAAGATGTTTTACAGCTCTGCATTAATGGTACAATAATTATTTCTTGTTTGATCGTCCCATGATAAAACAACCCTTCCAAAATTGAGTCGGATACTCTCTACACAAAAGACAACTCATCAAACCAATACCCTCAATCCTATCAATATTGCTCCGAATACTCCTCAAATTAAGAAAACAGTTTTTCTTTATCTTTCATTACTATTGTTTTTTCTCTTTAAAGCAACGAGAAAAACATCTTATATACTATTCTGATCCTCTCTTAGTCACAGCATTTCATGACTATGTGGCCAAAATGTGTACTGTTCATAAAACCTTTCTGACTTGATCATAATCCTTTTCTTACATTAAGCCCATTAATTCATCCAATCTTCGGTTAAAGAACATTAATAATATAGGTTAATTGGTTTTCAATGCAATGCAAATGTTTCCAAATAAAATCGTTGTAAATAAAGGGTTTAAATATTCACCTAATAAGATATGAGAAGGGATCTATTGACTCCAAGAATAAGTCTAAAGACTTACTCTAAATATTGACCCTTGATTTCGATAGTAATTAATGGTTGTGATTGATTACTATTGATCCTTATCTTAAGCTTTCATACTCCTTCTTCTCAAACACCCCGACAATTGTAATTAATGGCCATTAAGAAGAATATTTGATTCAGAATCTCAAATAAATCATAAAAGCTTGTATAGCATGATACACCTTCAACCCTCAAAGAATTGGTTTTCACTTAGGCATGTAATTATGTGATACTTTTATGATTTCATCCACCGTAAACAAAAGATAATCCTTTATGATATATCCAAAGATCCAATGCCTTTCTTGAATTTTTTGGTTAACATGATTTTTATGAATAGAAAATATTTGATTCCATTAACATCACACTCATCTCTCGATTAGAAAAAACAAAATCGTCAATTGGATTCAATGATAAAGAATGCTTGTTGAGATGATTATGGTGGCAGAAACAACTTATTTGTAAATTCGGTTTTCTTGATTATAGCATGAATTGTGTCTAAATTAAAGATCCCCTTTTTTGTTTCTAAATAATTCCACGGAAATTAGAAGAAAAAACAAATGAAACTAGGGGGTGTATTGGATTGTGATTTCAATGGATTTTAAAAGACTTTTTAATAATAAAAAAGTTTAGTGGTATTCAATCAAGACTTTTATAAAATATAAAGAAATCTTGTGGTATTCAATTGAGACAATCATGACTTTTTTATTAGGGCAACGAAATCCGTTAGTATTCAATTGATTTCTGATGACTTAAAAATTATCTCTTGGTATTCAAAAGTCTATAGATTTTGATGGATTTTTGGATGAAATGGATTTTGTGAGACTTTTTAGTTAAAAATATAAATACTACTCACATCAAACAATCTCACACAAACCCTTGAGATTTTATGAGAATTTGCCCTCATCTGTTCAATGCCATTATGCCAACTTTTTTTCTTCTTCTTTTTCATCTGTTCGGATGATTTATTTTCATCTGTTAAAAAAACTCTTTCGATTTTTTTTCTTTCTTTTGGTATGATTTCTTGTTTTCTTTTATCCTGATTTCTTGTTTTTTTATTATGATTTCTTAGTCCGATTCTTTCTTTCCATTTTTTCATTCCAATTTCTTTCCATTGATATTGTGTTTGTTGTTTTGGTTTTTTTTTTTATTATTATTATTATTATTAACCGATTAAAGGGTAAAGACAAAAACAGTTACGTAGATTGAACCATAGATAAAACTACTGAGTTGTTGCACCTTGTGGATGCTATAAATAGGGGATTATGTCATGCCAATGGACCACTTAGCAAATAAAATGTAGAGTGAACTTTTATGCAATAATCACTTTTTTTTTTATTACGGAAAAACAATAATCACTTAATTAGTAAAACAATTTTGTATCAGTTTTATTTTTCTTTATTCAAATTTAAAAAAAATCTTAAAAGTAGTGTTATAAATCCATTAAAATCTGTGTTATAAATCTTGAGTCTAAAAAGTCTATTAAAATCTCACAGAATCAATACAATCTTACAAAGTCTTTTAAAATCTCAAATACTTTTTCTACCAAAAGATTATAAAAGCTTATAAGGTCTAACTATTGCTAAACCCTAATCACAAGTTTATTTTCCCTCCTAATCACAATAGCCAATTGTACACAACAAGTTAACCTTAAGCATTAAATTTTGTTGCTAACTTGCTACATCCCACCCACCCTTCATTAAATGCGCTTTTGAATTTTGAATTGCTATTTCCCTCCTTCCATGCAATAAATCCAGCACTAATATCATCTTTAGTTCTCCCTCATAGCCCTATATATATTGGCATGTGATCAAGCTTTTGATTGCAATCCTCATACCAACTTTCTATAGTTGCCTAACGCATGCATATCATATCATGGGAGAAAATGATATTGAAACTCTACTTGCCTTGCATTGTTTAAAAGGTATAATTTCGTGCATGTTTCTATTCAAATCTTATTGCTTCTTGCTAATTTTTTTACTTCTATTTTCACTGCTCCATTGGGCCCGAACTCAATCACTGATTTGGACAAGATTGTGAACAAATTGTGTTTTCAATGATGTGAGTATGCATTGATATGTTTGTTTTTCGTTTTTTTATGTGCAATGGTTTTTATAACATCATGTTTTTTTTGTGCATCATAATGCAGGGAGCAGTTTTTGTTAACTAAAAGAAACATAAATATGATTAACTAAAAAAACACAAAAGTTATTTGATTTTACGCTGTTTTTTGTCCATTTTGTTTCCATTAGTAAGCATATAAAATTGTTAGCTTGAGAAAACATCACCAATTCACCTGCACCTGATTTTGTTATTCAATACGATTGTACCTTGGTTATAAGACATGGTTGTTTTTCCCTTACTTTTTGCACTTTATAGCTTACATAGAATTACAATTAAACTGCACATGATTCAACTGCATATGATTTGTTATAATGTAGTACTTTTTTATTTGTTATAAAGTATTGCTAGGGACAGAGCCAGAAAAATTTATCGAGGAAGGCGAAAATATAACACACGATAGATAAGATAAACAATAACAAATATCTACTATTAATAATTGTATAAATTTAATTTAATGACAAATAAAAAACATATATCTAGCAAAAAGAAATACATATCATCATCCCTAATTACCCAAACGTTGTTGGCTTCTACTTGGGAATAGGAATAGAACTTAATAGATTGATAAATTTAATATGCTATATTTATTATTATAAAAAAAAAAAAGAATGGCTGGTCAAAAAAAGAGAATATGAGTGGGCCTTTAATTAAAAAAATAAAATTTCGTACTCCCTCCGTTTTATAATGAGTGTCACTTTAACAAAAAAAATTATTTCAAAATGAATGTCACTTTACATTTCAATACAACTTTAATTTTTTCTCCCAACTTTACCCTCAATAAATACTCCAACTTTTCTCTCGCACAATTTTAAATGCAACTTTAATTTTGTCTTTTTTTTGGGCATTTTAGTAAAAGTGTTATGTCCAATGATTATATTTTCTATTCCTTAATTCGTGTGTGCAATTGGCTAAAACGACACTCATTTTGAAATGAAGGGAATATAAGTGAACAAAGTGGATATGAAAGCATGGGTGGCGAACAGTTAATATGCACATGAGTAATATAGGGGTCCCATATATTTCTTGGGTGGCGGTTGCCCCTTTTCATCAGTACCTAGCTCCGTCCCTGATTATTGTTGTTTATTTTTTCTTAGTGCGGCTTATATCTTACATACAACAAAAATTATAATTAGCATTAAGGATGGTTTTGTATATATTCGACATAATTCTCTACTTTTAGGCACAAGTCTCACCAAGGAGATTTAGTATGAATTGTATCTTCTTATCATATCATACTTATTCTAAAAGCTTATTAGGTCAAGCAAATGCTTAACCCTAATAGCTTTGGTGATTTTCCTCCCAAGCATGTAACCTAGGTGTGATAAACAAGCTATCATACCTAATTAATGTTGTTTTCAAATTTTAAAATTTTCCCTTCCAAATGTACATGTCATCACTTAAATGCCTTTTGTGTTGCCAACTACCTAACTTAATGCATCATGTTTAAACTTTCAATGCATACCTAATTAATGTAGTTGGCTCTCTCTATATATTGAGGCCACATGCATGCAAGTTTGCCATTAGTTATGACTTTTGTGTGTTGATAGTTCTCACTACTTTGTCTACTTACGCTTTATTATTTATCTTGCTAAATTTGAAGGTTATATTGTTGGGTCGCCTCTAAACTTTTCCTGAAGTGAATGCTAATGAATTGATGAAAATTAAGCGTTTTTATTGTTTCATTACATTACTATTCATAATTCTTTCTTTGCATTTCATCGTGATGTTATGGGTTCCTCTATATTCTTGACATACTTATTTCAAATTAAAATTGTTTTCCTTTTTATATTTGTTATGCAAAGGTCTGCCATTTATTGGTAGTTAAAGACGGAGGAACACATTTTATCTATCATAATTCTTGAATAATTTTACCCACACAATGTCTAAATTTTCTCTGTTCAGATTGAATAAGTTTGTCCTGTCAAACAACTTTTTGGATTAATTAAATCATGATACTTTCAAATAACTTGGTTTAGTTTTAAGCATAGGTTATTCGATTAATTAAACTTAAATCATGATACTCAATCATTTATCGTCACTTTCTATAATTTACTATCACAACCATTTCAAATATTTTATTTATGCTTTATGACTAAATGAGTTGTTAGCAATCATTACAACCTCATTTTATGATTAAGCATAATATTATTACAATTGTATTGTACTATTTATTATTAAATCAACTTTTTTCTTTAGTATACTTTTTTCGTGTATATTACGGTGAATAAGACCCGTGCAGAACACGGGTCGATAGTCTAGTTATTATAAAAGCTAGACTTGCCAAGGTAGCATTTAGCCCTAAACACTCCGGGTTTTCCCTCCCTTGCCAACATTTAATGTGATCATATCTCCCCTCCCTTGCTAGCATTTAATGCGATCATATCTCCTAACTAACCATTAAACACTCAAGTATTTATCATGACCTTTGATATACCTTTATGTAATGAATATGAGATTCAAACTACCCAATCATCATCCTCTATGTACACACATAACTATGATTCAAACTCTCCATTCCACTCTATATATACATGTGCGTTGACACCCTCCTTTGTTTGCAGTTTACATACAACTATAACGAATTTTGTCAATGTATCATCAAACCTCTAATGGTGATAAAAAAGCCATTTGCATGATAATTTCTAATGTGTTTAGTACTACTATGCGAGTAGCAAATGCTGTCACACTAATGAGAGAGTGCAAAGTAGATTTAAATTGACAGTTTATTATGACATTAATTCTTATTGACCAAATTCTTATTGCCTAAGGTGACTCTTACGTTTACTTATGAGATGCAGAATGAGTATTAATGCAATTAATAAACGTGATGAACTGGCAGCGTCACAATTAAGAGGAGACAATCAAAATTATTAGCATTAAGATCAAAAGGTTAGACTTCTAAGTGGTGCATCTGATATGGATATAGAAGAAAGAAGAGTGTTCTCCCTATCAAATGTTGTTTTCTATGAAATATTTCGTAACGTATGATGATGAATGTAAAACGTTAACAATAACTAGATTATGACCTTATCGATTGGTTATCATTATTTTAAATTATCCATGTTTATTCTTTATCATGCTACTTTTATCGGTTACTATACATTCATTATGCTATAACTTATTTGTTTATATTTCATTTGGTAAGACCCGTGTGATAGCACGGGTCAAAAGTATAGTTACTAGAACTTATGAATGGAAATGGGTGATGATAGCATCCAAAAAATGAGAGTGATACGATCCATGGGAGGAATTGGATTTTTCCGTCAGATGCAGAAAACAAACAAAGGTATGGAAGAAAAATAGTTGGGGAGAACATAAGTTAGGGTGTGTTTGTTAAAAGTTATATTTATTGATTCCTGGGAATAAAATAATAGAAATACATATGCCTATGTTTGTTACAAGTTTACTAAATTTTATTCCCGGGTATAAAATCTTCCTGGGAATAGAAAAAATTTCTCAAGGAAAAGGGTGAGAATAAAGTTCCCATGGAGATGGGGATAAATTCTTATATAGTTACCTATTATAATCCCTATTTTTATGGTTCCAAGGAATATTATAAAGTTAACCAAACATATTTTTCCTAAATACCTTGGAATAAAATTCTCATCTTTATATTCCAAGGAATGTTATTCCTAGGAATAAATTTTGTAAACTTGAAATAAACACACCCTTAAGGTTCACTTTAGATGATTAATAATTAATTTAAACCATTAGATTAAAACTAAATTATGGGATAAGATTTGGAGTAATTCAATAAACTTACTCTTGGAGTCAATGGATCCCTTCTCATAAGATATATAAATATTATTTTATCATAATTTTTAATAAAATCATCAACAAATACTTAAACCACACTTTTAAAAAAAAAAACCACATTTTTTTAGGCAAAAGGGGAGTAGATAGGGAATCAACTGCAACACCCTAGATATATATATATATATATATAAACAATAACAAAAGAAGTAGGGGGACATAAACCAAAACCTTCTCAAGTTAAAAAAAAAACCACACCTAAAAAAAAAACTTAAACCACATTTTTTTTAGGCAAAAGGGGAGTAGATAGGGAACCAATTGCAACACCCTATATATATATATATATATATATATATATATATATATAAACAATAACAAAAGAATAAGGGGGGACATAAACCAAAACCTTCTCAAGTGATAAAAGTTACACAAAAAATGGGGAGCAAACCTCAAACCCAAGAAATCAAAAATAACAAGAAAAAGAAATCAAAACAAAGGGAAAAAGGGAAATAACAGAAAAATAAATGCAACCCAAAGAAAAGTACTCGAATCAATCTGGCATCTTACCTTTAGGGCATGAATTATGAATCTAAAAACCCTTTTGCCTCTTCTTTTCCGTGGCTTTAGACATCACCTCTGTGAATTCCATAGAAGCCGAACGGTTCTTCAAATAGTTGATAGTTGTCGCTCTCTCTTCCTCATCAGTATAAACTCGAGGCACAATGTCTCCAATATCATTTTCCTTCTGAACATGCCGACATCAAATTTCCATGTCATGAGCAATGTTTAGATTTAAAACCTCATTAGAAACATTCATTCTAGAAGAAGGCAAACCACACCAAGATGAAGAATCTTGAGTGCAGTCCACATCAGTGAGGACATCACTCCATTGACCAACTATTAGCATATCAATATATTTTTTATTTTGTTGATCATCTCCTTGTTTCTTAGCCAAATCAGTGGTATGAACTTCCACCTGAATTGGTTGCACGAGATCTGTTTCAACAGAAATGGTAGGAAGTATCTCTTCTAAAGGTTTAAAACATCTTCCACAGGAACACTTGCAACTACCTCTCTAGACCATATTATATCAGTAATAATGGCTATCTTCAAATGTCACTTGTTTGCTACAGCCTTGCACTTGTGCCACATTCCTTTTAGCAACAAAATATTATTTGGTTTTTTTCATAGGGTCAGTTTTAGTAACAACCTTTTCAAGTGCAATATTATTGGCAGGATCTTTTTTACAATGATCAGAAGAATGACCAATAGAATTGCAAGTGAAACAAAAGTAAGCAAGTTTTTCATACTCAATTTCAATGTTAAAAGTAAAATTTTCCCTTTCAACCCACAATGAGTCAGGAAGAAAACTAGCCATAATGATATCAACTAGCACACGTGCATAATGACCAAATGACTGGTTAAAGGTGTTCTGATCAATTATTATAGGTGTACCAATATCCCCAACAATCTCAAATAAAATTCTAGGTTGCCAATATTCCAAAGGAAGATAATGAAAACGAACCCATACATGACTATGAGTTTGTTTTTGATCAGAAGGATTAAGATTAGGTGACCTGTGAGATAGACACAAGAATCTCGGATTCAAGTTCCAAGCACCACTCGACCAAACGGTTCTAAGATCCTCAGCACATGAGAAGCGAAATTCAAAAAGGCCTCGACTCAAGGGAACCATCTTCCACTGATTGATGGATTTCCATAAGTTTATCGTGCAAGTCCTTAGAAGATAATGTCTTATCACCACGAGACAAAACTAACTTTCTATGATGTATTTATTGCAATTAGCTAGACTGTTGGAACAAGGGTGTTTCACAAGTCACCTATTGAGTTTTGACAATAACAAGGTATTAAAAATAATCAATTGGATATGCTAAACAATTTGTTCAAGTGTGCAGGATCCATAATCAAAGTACT
>Ga0315914_1000999_pt1 | contig 40235 bp, 28 predicted proteins | sample MpolenodulesMG_FD_203920 | JGI IMG/M metagenome (GOLD analysis project Ga0315914, IMG submission 203920) | Medicago polymorpha root nodule microbial communities from Los Angeles, California, United States - elongated nodules | ecosystem: Host-associated > Plants > Roots > Nodule | place: USA...
AAAGCACTTATACTTTGATTTGTCAAAACTCTTGGGCCTCGATTTGGACCTCGACTTTCCCTTGCCTTTTCCTCTATGCTCATTTCTCCCTCTTGACACATTCAAGCCTTCACCGCTATCATCAACCTTCAAGTCCTTGAACTTGGTCAATTCCTTGGTTCTCAAAGCCGCTTGGACTTCCTCCAAAGTAGTGGTGCCCTCCTTACCATAAAGGATGGTATCCTTGAAATGCTCAAAAGACTTTGGTAATGAACAAAGTAACAACAATGCCTTGTCCTCATCCTCCACATTGACTTCAATGTTTGCCAAGTCATCAAGAATCTTGTTAAATTCCGCCAATTGCTCCGAGATCGATTTAGACTCCACCATCTTGAATGAATAAAGTTGTTGCTTCAAGAGTTGCCTATGAGCCAACGATTTCGTCATGTACAATGACTCCATCTTAGCCCACATCGATGCCACGGTCGGTTCCCACATCCCTTAAAACCTTATCTCCGAGACATAAAACAATGACACTCTTTGCCTTGTCTATCATCTCACGCTTCTCTGTTTGTGTCAAATTCACCGGCATCGCCGCTTCACCCTTCAATGCTTCTACCCATTTTTGTTGTGTCAAAACAGCTTGCATCTTAACCTTCCATAACCCGAAATCATTACTTACGGTGAACTTCTCGATGTCCCCCTTTGAACCCATGATACCAACTATACCACTTTACGCCTATGCCCCACGGTGGGCGCCAATTGTTGTGAAATTCTCGTTCGAAATCACACCAATGAAAAACAAAGATGTGTGGAGCAAAAGGTAGTGGTAATCCTAGGTCTAAGTGTCTTCAAGCAACAACACACACAAGAGCTAAAACAATGACATAAACACTAACCAAGCATAAAGATAAGCAAGTTTAAAAGGAAATAAACAAACACACACAAGATGGTAACGCAGTTCGGTCCAATATGACCTACTTTGGGGGAGAGAGCAACTCTCCAATCCACTATGAGAAGATGTTACAAGAGGTTACAAGAAATCAGCCTTTTACCTAGTCTCTACCCCTTGTTTCCCTCACCACTCTCATATGAATCTTACTAGAGAATACACAAAGGAAGCTTTAGATCCTTCCAACGATGTAATCTCACTACCCAAGGTGATTACAATGTTTATCCCAACCCTAGAGACCCTCCTTACAAAGATACTCAACCCTCAAGTTCCCCCCTTTGTGAACCCTAGGCCTCTAGCTTCAGCTCTCTTCAAAAAATCTGCATAAACCACTTAAATACTAGTCACAGCAGTCCAAAATCGCGTCACGATTTTGTCCAATCGCGCCACGATTTTGTCTGAACAACCGTTGTGACCAGTCCCTTTCAAGTGAAACTTGGTGAGGAAGTTGTTGAATCGCGTCACGATTTTCCATCTCAAAGACCACACTCACTGTCTATCCAATCGTGTCACGGTGCCTGAAATCGTGACTTGATTTCAAGTTTTCCTGCAATCACAATTTGAAGTCAATATACAACAATTACAAAATAGCACTTTTGACAACCCTGCACGTTCGCGCCTGACAGCAAAATTCACAGTAGGAGGAAAATGGACATGCCATAGTTTGACGGCAGCTGTGATGCCTATCGGTGGTTGATTTGTGTGGAGAAACATTTTGATGTCGTGTGAACACCAAAGTGCTAGAAGTTTCTGGAGGCGGTGAAAGTCTTGCGAAACAGTGCATATGCGGCAGTGGTGGAGTTGATGACATCTGCATGCTAGCTGACGAATTTTTCACTACTTTGACATAGTAAGCCAGAGTATTGAGAGCTTTTATCTATATCTGATGAAGAAGAGGAATTTGAATTGGAATGGTAGTCGTTGATGTTCTCATTCAGACAGTAGAAGTGAAAAATGAGGAAAATAGGTAGAGATGCATATGAAAGGGATGCAGAAAATTTCTCTGTGAATGTCATCTAAAATTTCAACACTGTTGTTGGATCTTTCCCTTCCAAACAATTCTTTTAGAGTGTCAAGACATGTTGGTAGTAATTCAGCCCGTCGTAGATGTGTAACCCAAATGAGAACCTACTTCATGTTCTAAGCACTTCATTTGGGAAGCACTTCATTTCACATGTATTTTCTTAACTATAATCATCTTTTTTGTACATTTTCTTAACTATAATCATCTGTTTTGTACATTTTGTAGAAATGTGTGTAAACAACCATGGCTTATCCACCTTTTCTCTACATGTTCAAAGAAAGAGCCAACACAAGCCAACAACATATAATATCACAATTTTCTCACATATCACTTGCTATTTCACTGCAGCTTCTCAACATCTATTTGGCAAGGGAAACTTGTCAAGGAAGCAAGCCCCCGAGATATATATTAAAGAGAAAAGAAATAATATTAAAAAATAGCACTTATAACTGTTGGAATATGTACTATATATAAAGAAAATAACTCATTTTGCCTCTTTTGGGTTGACTTTTTCTCTTTCTCAAATTACCCTCAGCTTTAAATAGCACATATAACAAATAGATAAATGTAAATTCAAATATTAAAAAAAAAGTGTAACAAATTCAATCATTATTGTCCACGATATATCAATTTTTTTTCCTTATAAATTTTTCTTTAAAAAAAAATAATTGATGGAATGAATTCAAAATTAAAAAAATAAAAGGTAACAAACACAATAAGAATATATGTCCAGTTTTTTTTTTTTTGTGTTAAAAAGTATAACAAACTAGATCGACTATATATATAAGATTTTGGGATGACTTTTTCATTATCCTAATTATACTCTAAAACAATTTTTTCTGTAATAATGATTGTTGTTGGTGTCATTGAAATAGATAAACAAGGTTAGTTTGATTTGTTATAAGCAACAACCATTTATATTTTTAGTTTTAATCAAAATCAAAATTTCATAAAAATCATCGTTCAAAATTTCAAACGTTAGCGTAATAAAAAAAGCAGAAAAAGGGACATGTGGGTGCCCATCTTTTCGCTAGTATAATAGAAATTTTGTGATTTTATTCAGACAAATTGTTTAAAAAAATGTCTCATTCTTGCGACAGCTTAATCAGGAGATGGATTCTTTAACCAAACACATCTCTATGTTCAGGTGGTTGTGGGTTGGAAGAGAATATTGATCATCTCTTTTTGCATTGTGATTTTTATGGTCAAATTTGGTATGATACTTATACTTGGCTCAGATTGGCTTCAGTCAGGCCAGCGGCCGTTCATTAACACATTATTCAATTTCGATCGCTGGGTGGCTTCTCAAAAACCTTTCCTGCTTCTACTTGATTTGGCTCTCTTGTATTTGAATTATTTGGCGTGACACGAACTCTAGAGTCTTCCAACAAAAGGGGAATACTATTAATCAACTTTTAGACAAAATTAAGCTACAATCCTTCTGGTGGTTGAAGGCAAATCATCCTAATTTTGCTTTTCATTACCATACATGGTGGCTTAACCCTCATTTGTTTTTGGGAGTTGTTACTAAACATCTTTTTGTTTCAGTCTCTTTTTGTGTTTCCAAGCGAGACTTATGTTGCTTTAGCGCTAGTTTTTTTGGACTATTGATGTAACTCATGCTTTTTTTCCTTAGTTCTGTTTAGGCACTCCCTTGTGCTTACGAGACTAAGTGTTCTGGTTTTTAATTCCATTTTAACTTCTTCAAAAAAAAAATTAATAAAATAAATATATTAATTCTAAAATATATCGCTTATGAATAAATAACTTCTCACCTGTATTACTAATGCACTATATTCATAGATAATTTAACGTGGTCCAATAAAAAAAATCTACCAATATAGATCAACTTAGATGATGAGAAGTTGACTCATCTGAAAGGCAACGGGTTCAACTACCATTGCCAACATGAGGACCTTGTGTGCGGGGTGTGCACCCTTTTTCTTAAGGATGCATGGTGCACACAGAACTATTGCATTTTTCGCTATTTTCTTCAATCTTCATGTGTTTTTCATCCTTGATATGAGGTTGGGATCTGAGACAGAATTTCCCAAAGTTTCTTGAACTTCAAAATGTCCATCGTACTTGATGCTAATTGCTTCCATAACTTGTATAAGATGTTTTTGGTTAGCTCAATCCCATGATCTCTACCCAAAGAGACTAAAAACACTATCGAATGTTCTAGCGTGGGAAGAAACAGAAATACAATGACTCAAAATATAGCATGACTAATCATTTCCCAAACCATGTGAAACTCACTGTACATCCAATAAAAAATTCTAGAAAAAATAAGAAAAGACATGATAAAGTTTTAAAATGGATCATTTGATGAGGAATCATCACCTTCCCTTATCCTATAGTGAACCCTTGGAGCCTAACTCACCTAAAATGTTTTTCACAAAAAATAATAAAATAAAAATCTCTTTACTATAACAAAAGGTTAAAAAGGCAATGATTTTTTAAGGATAAGGTAATGAAAAGTTACTTAAATAATATTCGGTTCTTATCATTATCAAGTTTATTATATGATCAAAACTCATTGATATACTTAAGCGGCATTTTGCTCAAAAAAGAATTAATTAATCTATACACTATAAAAAGATCAAATCATATCCTATTTTTTAAATTCAAAGAGGAAAAAATATGGCTGAAATTCTTAAGTTTCTTTATGTTTTGTTTTCATTTATTTCCACACCTTTTGTCAGAAGAAGACCTGGTCCTCCTAATTTGAGATCTTATCCTTGTATAAGAGATAAAGATTGTCCACGGATTAGATATCAGAATAATATTAGGTGTCGTAATGGCTTTTGTGTGGATATTAGCTAAATGATTTCTTGTCCTAGCAAAATAAATGTATAATATATCTTATGATGGAATATTCCATGAGATTTCATTTAGTTTTTGTGCATGCATCGAATAATTGTATTTTCTTTTCCTTCTTTTTTATCCTAATTTTATGGATCTTCAAGTTATGTTTTTTTTACCCTACCATGATGGCAATGAAATGAAATAAGGCTGAAAAGAGTTCTATTTATAGTATCCTTTGCTTGTAAATTTTGAGGTATCACCATGACCTGCAATTGTGACATATCACACCTTATTTCCAATTCCACCACCTATGAAAATTACTTTAGTAGGTTATAATAAGACTGTATAACGGTATCAAAGTTTTCAAGATTATCATATCCATAGGGACTTGGTAATTTTCTAGCTGTTCAACAATTTTTTGTATTCTAAGAAAAAGGGCTTGATTGATTGTTTGAAACAATCAATTGTAATATATCACGAATGTCACGACAACATCTACACAAAAAATGAAACAACCAGCCCAATTTAGCAACAAATCAAGACTAAAAAAATGAAACATAAACTCAATCAAACAAAAAACCACTGAGTGTTACATACCAAGTATTACCAACCAAATAATCAGCATCATAACCCTCAGAGAATGCATCTCCGTTCTTCTTCAAAGACAGACCATACAAAGGTATGTGACGTCTTTCACATGCCTGCACTTTTGTCTTCATTTGAAAAATCTGTTGTATTTTTATACTATTTATTATATTTCAAAAGTTATAATTATCATATTTTATTTTGTGCTGATATAAATACATTTTAATTATGGTTTACTTGGTCAAATGCTCTCTATAACGTGCCTTTCCTTCAATCTTGTAATTGGCTTTAATGTGTAACTGATTGTTTTAATATGCAACGGATTGATTGGCATATTGGCATTTATAGAGAAACATTATTCCACTTTGATCAGTATGAAAAAGGATATACAACTCCTTCACGTTTTCATTTATAGATACAAAGGCTCCTCACATTAATTTTTTTGAGAGAATATACAAACCAACCAAAAACCAATCTTTATCAAGCTATACACTACTTTGGGTTTCATCTTCCTGATTAAATTATATTCTTTCTAGTTTCTGTATCCTTGATTAATATCAAGAAGGGTCTGTTAAATCCTGAAGGATTAGCGTATAATTACGCGGAAAATCCTTAAGGACAATGCGATCAGCATGTCCGATTGTTGGAATGTCAGGCTCTCCCTATGTTCGCTTCTCGATAATTGAGATTTTTTGCAGTTAGTTCCTGATACAATTTCCTGGTCTGCTCATGGACAACAGGTTTAGCATAACCAGGTTTTTAAACTATTGTCCATATTTTTCCAAAACCTCAATTGGGTCGAAAATCAATGTGTTTGGGTGGAGATTTTAACAGGCAATGATTTTACATTCTTTTTGTAATGGATTTTGAGTACGTTTATACTTTCTTTAGTAAATTTTTCATATAAAAGTTATACGCGACATTTTACATATTATTATTGTTTCATTTTTATAATGATTAAAACTTACATAGAATATAGAAATGTATGTAGTTCCAATTGTAGATGGGTGGTGCTATATATAGTGAATGTTTTTCGCGAATTTTCACGAAGCAAAGTTGACTACGTTTTAGAACGTAGGCAACTTAAGATACAAATTGGAATAGGTAATATTAAAATGGAAAATGCTAAATCTCGCCACTAAAACTATAGCGAAATTTTCACGAACGAGATCCATGCATTCTCGACTTCTCTCTGTGTTGAACTTATACCTTTCCAAAGCAATCAACTGATCACTTCTTAAAATTGAAGCGCAACCAATTCACTTCCACTGCGCGTGTGTCTTTGTTTATCTCATCACCTTCGTGTGTGCATCTTTCATCGATCACGTCGCCATGCGTAGCTTTCCTTTGTCGTCCTTCATCATCGTTGTTCGTTTGTCTTCGCCCTCGTCGCTGTTCCTTTATCATCACGTTGTCGCCGTTTGCTTTTCAGTGCAAATTGGATATTTTTCTTAAGAAAATTTAATTGATTTTTGTATGTTGTGCTCTACGTTCCATATGCAAGATCAAGCAAGGATGTTTGCTATTGATTTTATTGACCTTGGAGACATCACATGTACTACCCATATCACCATATGTAATAGCATCTAATAATAAGACTAATCTAAATATAATCAAACTAATAAACATATAATTCCAATCTAACTATATCTACATATAAAAAAATAAACCAATGTTATATCTATAAAATAAAATTCTAATCAATGATTTATACTTCCTTTCTCAACAAATCTTGTGAAAATTTGAATGTTTTATTATATTAAAAAAGATGGACTTGCCGTAGCTCTATACCCTTCTTCTTTTTTTATGGCAAAGGTTTACCCATGAACCAATCTATTTAACTTGTATCGTAATCCACATGCATTGCACAATTTATTTTCCCCAAAGGACCCGACCTTCATTGAGTAGTGTCTTTGGTCTCACAATGGCTGCCACTTCTCTCTCCTTTGAATGTTTTAGTTCCATCATTAGGCAAACTTGTATCAATGTTCTGATCTTGATTTATTTGAACATTTGATTGTGTGTTTCCTTCACCCGTTAATTCATCGAATTTGATGATCTTTTCTAATTTCTCCATGTCACCCCAGAAAGTATTGTACCATCCTAAATTTTCTAGTGCTTCCCGTGGGATATAATAAGGTCTCCCTGCAAAGTTTAACTTCCTTGTTGTATTAAGTAATTTTGGAGTGGGAAATAACTAAAGCTAGTTTTAGAAATCTGAGAATTACCTCAAAATGATGAATACATCGCGATACACACAAAATATTAAACAAAACCAAAATTTCTTATTCAACACCTGCCAATATAAAATATAACAAAGAGCCACAAGATTTTAAATTGCAACAGCTTATCAAGATTTTAAATTGCAACGGCATTATGACAATTCTACCACAAATTATTTATCAATTCTACCACTAACTTGACAAAGAAATTAAAAGAGTAAATTAAAAGGAAAAGAGCAAAAGAAAAAGAGTTTGACAAAGAATTTCAAGAGTAATCCATGCAAGAACTCAACAAAAGAAAGAGAGATTACTAACTTGAAGATGAGGCACGCCGGTACTGATCACCAACTTGACGTTTACTCAAATCTTGTTCTTTTCTCAAATTAGCTATTTCAAGAAGCAAAAGAGAAATAAAGACCCAGAAGAGGTAATTGGAAAGAAAAAAAAATCTTGAAGACGGAGCAAAGACAGAATTGAAGAAAATATTGACCTAAAGGGCTAAATTCTTAGTCCCCAAGTTTTGCGAATATTTTGAAACGCAATCTAATATATTTTAGAATGTAATCTGAAATATTTTGGTATGCAATCTAATTATATTTTAGAACGTAATCTGAAATATATTTTGATACTATATATAATACATTTTTGTACTCATTTATATTATATTTTGGTAACACCATATTTGACATTTAGAGATGTAAAAGTTAGAATTGTGATAGCACCATATTTTACTATTGAAATACCATATTGACATTTAGAGATGTTAAAAGTTAGAACGATGGTAACACCATATTTGAGTGGCCACAATACCATTGTAGAGTGGTCACAATACCATATTGGATTGATTTCAGTAATAACTTCGAGTGCCGTAGTTAATCACAAACGGTTGTAGCTGTGATTGTTTTAGCCTAGAGACGGTGTGGTTGATAGTTTGCCTTGTACAGTTTTGAACAGTGTCACGAAACGTCTTAAAGAAAGAGACCTGGTCGTGACTCAATTTAGTAACAAACTCAAGTAGATGAAAATTAATTTTCGAAATAGACTTTGGAAATCCAAATAAAACCGTTTGGAAATCCAAAAACCAAAAATTTTAAGATGGAACAATTGTCATTCCAACAATTTTAAGACATTTCAATCTGCTATATCTACCGAATAAATCATTTATTCAGGTTTAGTTGTTACTAGATACAACAAGGATAAATCATGCTATATAAATACATCTTTCGACTGAAACGATGAAGTGTTTGTTGTTTCAAACAAGAACATTGAGGAATTCACGTATGCCGCTCTGAATCAATTTGAAATTTGTTTTCAAAGATAAAAATTGCATTGTGAATAAGAACTTCTACTGCCACGAGAATGAGAACCCCAAAAAGGTCCTATAATGAAAACCAACATCCACCTTCAAGAAATCACACTAGGTCATAATTTATTTAATATAGTTGTGAAAAACCAGGTGATAAATCCTGCAAGTATATGAGCAGGTAAAATGACCCTCCGCAATCTAACCAGACTAAAGAAAAATTCACGGCTATGACTAGTTAAATTAATATAGTTGGTTGAAGTTAATTGTGGGTCAAAATCAGTGTCTGCTACGCCTTGTATTCTTCTTGGGTTATACGACACCACTTAAGGTATGTTCAAAATTAAAATTTTCCTTCTGTTTTTACCATTTGTATGATTTTAATATTTGTCATGCCAAACTTGTTCGTGGTGATAAAATTAAAGCATATAATATAATCCCCACATTTTCAATGAGTTTTATAAAGTATACTAAATTAATCATGAAACAACTACATCTTACTATCATAAAATGAACGCTAATTAGAACCTTTGTTGAGCTAGTTGTTTAAATCATACTTAATTTCAACACTACGTCTCATAGTTGAAGGAAATTTTGTTAATTGTTTGATTTATGCTAAATAAAGTACTCAAGTCTACGAAGAAAAATTATACTTATGAATTTTTGAACAAAAGACAATCCAACTTCTCTTATTTTTGAATTTTAGACTGTCTGACCTATGTTTGGATTACGGACCCCAAGAGGGTGAGCCTATGAATGTGTATTCATTAGGTATGTTAAAAATAGCAAAGCATATGAGTTTTATGACCTAAATTATAAAGTGATTGTAGAATTAAACGATGCCGATTTATATGAAAAGAAATACCCATGCAAATTAAAGAATAGTGGAGACACGAGTGGGGGCAATATAAGTTCCCTATTTTAAATTAAGAAATAGTGATTGAAAACATCAAACAAAATGTTATATATAGAACCTCGAAGAGGTAAGAAAGCAAGAATTATTTAGGTTTTGGAACGCAGTCTAATATATTTTGGAACATAATCTAAAATATTTTGGTATTCAATCTAAATATACTTTAGTACTAAATGTGAGATATTTTTGGTATTACATCTAATGTGAATTACTTGTTCCCAAAGTTTCTCACATATTAGTTATAAATTTTCTCTATGATAATAACAAAGGAGGTTAGGAATTCAATAGGATAACATAACATATCAAATGAGGGTTACAAAAAAAAATTCTCTTCAATGTTGATACTCTTAGTTGCTATTAGAGTTTAGAGACCCTTAGTTGCTATTAGAGTCAGAGAAACAGATACTTAAATTCTCAAATTGGTCGCTTCAGGATTTAAAAATAATGTTCTCCTCATTAGGATAGGATTGATATATGGCTAGGATTCAAGCATAATAACAACTATTAATCAAAAAAAAAAAGAGAAAATATTTGCATATATTTATTAATTCAAAAGAATATGCATATAAGCTCGATATATATCATCATATGTAATATCATCATAATGATAACACTATTCTAAATATAATCGAACTAATAAACATATATGTTCAATCAATTAATGAAAAGAATATGCATATAAGCTCGATATATATATCATCACCATCTTGTGAAAATAACAATGTAGCATCTATAAAAACAAAAAAATCTAAACAATCGTTTATCCTTCCTTTCTCATCGCCTTCTTGTGTAAATTTGAATGATTTCTGATATCAAAAGCTGGACTTGCCTTAGGTCTATACCCTTGAACCAATCCATTTAGCTTGTATCGTAATCCACATGCATTGCACAATGTATTCTTCCCCAAAGGACCCAACCTCCATTGAGTAGTCTCTTTGGTCTCACAATGGCTGCAACTTCTCTCTCCTATGAATGTCTTAGCTCTAGTCCTTCGCAGAGGCTTTTGAGTAGTTTCTTTGGTCTCACAATGGCTGCAAATTCTCTCATGATGATTAGGCTCATTTGTATCAATATTGTCCTGTGGATTAATTTGAACATTTGACACATTGAAAGATGGATTTTCTTGTGTTTTTCTCTCACCCATTAATTCATCCAATTTGATGAATTTTTCTAATTTCTCCATGTCATCCCAAAAAGTAGGGTACCATTCCAAATTTTCTAGAGCTTCATGTGGGATATAATCAAGATTCCCTGCAAGGTTCAAGTAGCATATAACTAAAGCTAGTTCTAGAAACCTAAGAATTAAACAACAAAATTTCTTATTCAAAAATACAAGAGCCACAAACTTTAAAAACCAGAATTAAACACATTCAAAAGTAGGGTGGTCATTAATCAAGATTTTAAATTGCAACAGCCTATCAAGATTTTAAATTGCAACAACATGACTATTGGGATTATCAAGAATTGCGACACAACTTCATTGAAAATCTTGATCATCAAATGTTTATTAATTCTACCACTAATTTATAGTACGGTCAAAACAAATTATAAGGAATAGAGCAAAAGAAAAAGAATTTGATAAAGAACTTCAAGAGTAATCCATGCAAGAACTCAACAATGTAGAAAACCAAACAAAATAAAGAGAGAGTAATAATACTAACCTAGAGATGAGGATGGCCAGTACTGACCCACTTCATGTTTACTCAAATCTTGTTCTTTTCTCAAATTATCCATTTCAAGAAGCAAAAGAGAAAGAAAGAACGAGACAATTGAAGAAAATATTACCAAGCTTTGGTTAAAGGGATAAATTCTTCTTGCTTCCACTAAATATACACCACTTCCTTTTTTTTTATGCGGAATATATCACTTCCATTTGTATTTGTCTCGGTATTTATAGAACATGATTTCATTCACATTTTCTTTTATCATCCGTTTATACTTAATTAGTATTCACTAATATGTCACAAACCAGTATTGTCCTGGTGTTTTCCCAATTAGTGTTTAGACATTGTATAAAATTATCACTGAAAATTTAATTTGATCTCTCACAATTTTCTCTCGGTCAAGTTTAGTCTCCGACAAAAAATAAATTCATATTATTCCTTGGCATTTTCATACGAAGGACAAATTAGAACCTAATTCATTAGAACAGACGAACTAACTTGTTTCCGATGTAGAAATGCCATGTTTTAGTTTGAGTTTATTTTTTACAGGGAGAGATCAAATTGGGTTTTCACTCTAAAATTGTTTGTGTTTTACCGGTTGAAAAGAGTGTTTTGGAGAGTAATTTTTAAAACAAATCAAACAACATTTCTATCGAGAAGACAATTGTTAGATGGAGTCGTAGTGGTTAATGACAATGTAGATTTAGGGAAAAGAAGGAAGTAAAATTGCTTGATGTAGATTTAGTGTAATTTTTTTATTCAAATTTGGGGCATAATCCTAGTTTTGTTTGGAGAAGCATTTGTAAATCAATATCCATTTTAAAACCCGGAAGCCGGTGGAGCATAGGTGATGGTAAATCTATCCGGGTTTTGAGTAAGAATTAGATTTCTGGTGGACACTCAATTATTCCGCACCATGAAGGTATGTTTCCCCTCACTTAGTTAAAAATAGTAGATTGCATGATTCATGAGTTTAAATATGGGAATATCCCCTTCATTAGTTTGATTTTTTATTATGAAACTTTTTATACATCATGAATACGCCCATGCATCCTTCAGTGACCGAGGACAAGCTTGTATAGAGGAAAGAAAATAATATGGGGTACTCAGTTTGTAGTGCTTATCGGTTGTGTATGCAGGATTTGCTTGATATAAATCATCTTAGAGTTCATGGTGCCTGGAATTTGATCTGGAGATTAAAAGTACCACCAAAGTTCTAAAACTTTATTTGGCGAGTTTGTAGAAATTGCTTGCCGATGTGTATGAGATTGCAAGATAAAGGGGTGAATTGTACCTCAAATTGTGCCCTTTGTGATTCCAATGATGAGGACAACTTACACTTATTATTTAAATGCCCTGGTAGCTATAATATGTGGAGTATGTGCATCTTTGACTCAGCTAATGATAACACCATTAATCAAGAGCAAGTTGTCCCTCATATTGTTTATCAGCTTTTGCAGGTTCTATCAAGTGAAGAGGCATCACTTTTTTCTTGTGTGCTATGGAGTATCTGGAAGCAAAGAAACAATAAGATATGGAACGAGACGGTTGATGCTCAATCATTTGTGGTTGAATGAACAAGATCTATGCTCATTGAGTGGCAAACAACACGAAAAGTAACTCAGCAAGCCAGCCAACAAGCACCGCGAACATGAACAATAAATTGGGTCAAGTCAAATGTTGAGACGTACAAACGCAACATTGATGCGGCTTTCTCTAACCAGCATAATAGAGTTGGCATTGACATGCGTAATAGAGAGGAAATGGGTGCATTTATATTGGCCAAAACTGAATGGTTCAACCCAATCTGTGAGGTTCACATAGGAGAAGTTTTAGGCCTTTTGTCAGCTTTAAATTGGATCCATGAGCATCAGCTGGGACCTATTGATTTTGAGCTTGATTCAAAATGAGCGGTGGATCAATTTTCGTCACCCAACTCTGATGTTAGAGAATTCAAGGACACAATTGATAATTGTAGAGCTCTGTTCACACAATTTTATATAAACTCTCTAGTGTTGAGTTTGTGCGGAGACAAGCAAATAAGGTGGCTCATACTTTTGCAAGGGAGGCCGCACTATTAACTAGTTTCCAAATATTTGTTGAAATTCCAAATTGTATTGAACACATTCTGATTAATGAAAAGAGTTAAGATTTTTCCTTTAAAATAATTTATTTTGGTTAACTATCACTGATTGTATTTAGATGGAGTGAAACAATGTCATTTTTATTTTAATTGGAAGGTGGCGAATATTTCAAATGTGTCGGATCAAATAAAAAACTTGTTGTGGGTTTGGATAGTATTCTTTGAAGGGTGGACTTATTCACTTTCTTGAATTAAGAAATGTTTGATACATTATTTTTATAATTGACTTTGAGTTCTCTTTACTTTCATTAATAAATTTTGTGTAAAAAATTAAACACAACATTATACATATTAATTATTATTTCATTTTTATACTGATTAAAACATTCATAAAATAAAGAAATGTATATAGTTCCAATTGTAAAAAATGCACAGATCTCTGAATTTATAATAGAACTAGTGTATTGTCTAGGTGTTGCTAAATATTTTTTATAAGCCAACAAATTACATGAAATGTTAGAGAAAGAAATACATCCAAAAAGGTTGACATCGCTAACCCAAACGAATTATCAGTCAACAATATATAGAAAAAAGAAAGAAAAAAAAACTATAACAGAATAACAAAAGAGACTAGCTAGGTATTCAATAGAACAACATAACATATCAAATAAGGGTTACAAAAATTGAGCTCTTCAATGATGACACTCTTAGCTTCCTGATTCAAAAATAAAGTTCTTCTCACTACACTACTAAAAAAAGCAAAATTAGTGACGGAAATTAGTGACAGAAAAAATGAAATTCCTCACAAATTCTTTAGTCGCAAAATTTAGTGACGGAATTAGAGAGGAATTTCACGTTTTCCCTCACTAAATATCTCTCACTAATTTTTGTTTTTTTAGTAGTGCTAGGATATATAGGATTGATATTGATAGCGAGGATTCGAACATAATAACACTAATAAACTTGTATCGTAAGTAATTAATCCACATGCATTGAGTAGCATCTTTGGTCACAATGGCTGCAACGATCTCTCTCCTTTGAATGTCTTAGTTTCATCATTAGGCAAATTTGTATCAATGTTCTGATCTTGATTTATTTGAACATTTGATTTTGTGTTTCCTTCACCCGTTGATTTATCGAATTTGATGACTTTTTCTAATTTCTCCATGTCATCCCAAAAAGTATTGTACCATTCCAAATTTTCTAGTGCCTCCTGTGGGATATAATCAAGATTCCCTGCAAGGTTTAATTTCCATATTGTATTCATTAATATTCGAGTTCAAGTGGCATATAACTCAAACAAGTTCTAGAAACCTAAGAATTACCACAAAATGATGAATACATCGCCGTACACAAAAATTAAACAACACCAAAATTTCTTATTCAAAACTAGCCAACAAAAAATACAAGAGTCACAAACTTTAAAAACCACAATTAAACACATTCAAGAATTATTTACAACATGACGATTGTGGCTAATTATTTACAATATCAAGAATTGCGACGTAACATCATTGCAAATCTTGATCATCCCATGTTTAATAATTCTACCACTAATTTATAGTAGGGCCAAAACAAATTATAAGGGAAAGAGAAAAAGAAAAAGAGTTTGACAAAGAACTTCAAGAGTAATCCATGCAAGAACTTAACAATGTAGAAAACCAAACAAAAAAGAAAGAGAGACTAATACTAACCCAAAGATGAGGATTGCCAGAATTGACCCACTTCATGTTTACTCAAATCTTGTTCTTCTCTCAAATTAGACATTTCAAGAAGCAAAAGAGAAAGAAATTCTTGAAGACAGAGCAAAGACGCAATTGAAGAAGATATTATCAAGCTTTGGCCAAAGGGATAAATTCTTCTTGTATATCACTTCTTTTTTGTTTGATGCAAAATATATATATCACTTCCCTTTGTACTTGTCTCGGTATTCTTAGAACATGATTTTTTTATTTTTTATTTTTACTTTTTCTCATCTCCTTTTTTCTTTTGGTTTGGTTTCATTCACAATTTTTTTAGAACAACACTTATTTGTATTTCCTTAGGTGCTTTTTATATTTTTTTTGTTATAACAACTTTTTAGAAAATTATAGATTTTAGGAAATGGGTGTTAGTCAAGAACCATTTGAAAAACAATTAAGAAAATGCATTTATAAGATTTCTCCTTTCTTTTATGATCCGTTTATATTAATTAGTACTAGTTTTTTCATAGTGTTAGCATAAAGATATTTTCTTTTATAAGAATAATTCATTAATGAGAGAGCTAAAATTTCATTACAACAAAACAGGGTTAACCACTTTGAAGACATGCCAAAGGGTTATTACACCAAGACTAAAAATTAAAGCATGTTTTGGCTTCGGTTATAACTAAAAGCCAAGCTCATGATAATGTTTTGATACCATAAAAAAAAAAAAAAAAACGATACATGTCCTACACTACCTTTGAACAAAATATTATTTCTCACTAACCATAAGCACCAAGTAGTAGCTAACCATATCAAACTTTTCCATTTTTTGAGAAGATATGGTGCAAGGAAGATACGGTGTGTGAGATTTGTTGATGATAGTAAAATCTTAGTCATATTATTTTTTGGATTAACCAATGCTATTCAAATTTGAGAATTAAACAAAGACATATTTATAGCAACCGAATCATACTTAATAGATTGAAGAGCAAAACTGTTTGAGGATGATTTATGTATATTGAAAATAAACTACACCAAAAAATATATATTATAAATCTCCTTTATTATTAGTAGTATAGATTTATTAATATATCACCATTCAGTATTCTTCCGGTGTTTTCCCAATTAGTGTTTAAAGTATAGACATCAAATAAAATTATGAGTGAAGATTCAAGTATGTCCATCACAATTTTCTCTCAGCCAATATAATTCCCGACAAAAAATTAACTCATTCCTTAACATTTTCATATGAAGGACAAATCAAAACCTGATTCAATAGAACAGATGTACTAATTTGGTCCAATATAAAAATGTCAAAGAATAATTTCAGTTTATTTTTTATTGTCAGGAACCAAATTAAATTTTTACTCCAAAATTATTGTTTGTGCTATACATGTTAAAAGAGTGTTTGGGAGAATGATTTGCACAATTCAGGTGGTGTTTCTAGAAAGAAGAGAATTGCTAGATGGAGTTGTAGTGGTTAATGAGATTGTAGATTATTAGATTTAGCAAAAATAAGGAAGGATAATTGTTTGATGCTGAAAGTGGACTTAGTAAAGGCTTATGATTAAGTTAATTAAAGTTTTGTTGCAAAAGATGGGTTTCTCGAAAAAAAATATATATAGTTCGATGGAAGCGTGTATATTCTTTAGTACTATGATTTTTTTTTAACAAGTTAAATTAGCTTACTTAAATTGACAAAATTGAACTTGAAATCTTAAAGAGGAATTAATCGATATACCCGTGCTACAACACGGATAGCGCGGCTTTGCCGCGCTGTACGGCCGCGGCTCCGCTGCGTGTCGCGTCTCGGTTGCGCTTGGCATAGTGATTTTTTTTTTGTCCATAGTGAAAATATGTAAAGTATTTAAAGCATAATAATGTATATATTGATCAATAGTAATAAAAAATGACAAAATAATTAAATTTTAATATAAACAAATATATATTAAATTTTAGTATTGATATTAAAAAAACTAATAAATAAAAATAATCATAGATTTTATTTACTAATATGTTTTAGTGTGAAAAATACAAATATGCATCCCGTGAAAAATAATAATTAATATATTATATAATATTGTTATCGTAAAATATATTTCATAAATAAACATATACTAACATATTCCCGTAAAAAAGATATAGTGAGATATATTTTTGTTAATATATAATCCATACACTCATATATGTTTTATTAATATATAGTTCCCATTAAATTTCAGAAATTAGAATATACTAATATATTCCCGTAAAACAAACATATACTCATATATTTTTATTAATATATAGTCCATACACCCACATATACTTTATTAATATATTAATAAAATTTAGGCAGTCGCGGTGTTTAAATAGAGATATTAAAAAAATACTAATTTTCTTTTTGAAAGATTAAAAAATACTAATTATAACTGATCACTCGTTGTAGTTACTAAAATGGGTCCCGTGATACAATTGTACACTCCAACGGGTTTTCTAATGATACATTTTAAAAAATAAAACAACGGTAAAAATTGAAGTATGATTATCATAGTATATTATAATTTTTTTGTTTGTTTTAGTATTGACAATATTAAAAAAAATGAAAATACATTTCATAAATAAACATATACTAACATATTCCCGTATAAAAACATATAGTGAGATATATTTTTATTAATATATAGTCCATACACTCATATATATTTTATCAATATATAGTTCCCATAAGATTTCAGAAATAGGAATATACTAATATATTCCCGTAAAACAAACATATACTCATATACATATTTTTATTAATATATAGTTCATACACCCACATATATTTTTTGAATATATTAATAAAACTTAGACAGTCGCGGTGTTTAAATAGAGATATTAAAAAAATACTAATTAAAACTGATCACTCGTTGTAGTTACTAAAATGGGTTCCGTGTTACAATTGTACACTCCAATGAGTTTTTTAGTGATATATTTCCACAAAAAAAAAACAACGGAAAAAATTGAAGTATGATTAATCATAGTATATTATAATATTGTTCTTGTTTTAGTATTGACGATATTAAAAAAGCTAATAAATGAAAATACATTTAATAAATAAATATATACTAACATATTCCCATAAAAAAACATATAGTGAGATATAGTCCATACAAATATTTTTATTAATATATAGTCCATACACTCACATATATTTTATTAATATATTAATAAAACTTAGGCAATCGCGTGTTTAATTAGAGATATTAAAAAAATACTAATTAAAACTGATCACTCGTTGTAGTTACTAAAATGGGTCTCGTGTTGCAATTGTACACTTCAACGGGTTTTTTAGTGGTACATTTTAAAAAAAACAACGGAAAAAATTTAAGTATGATCGATTAATCATAGTATATTATTATATTGTTCTTGTTTTAATATTAATAAAACTTAGGCAGTCGCGGTGTTTAAATATAGATATTAAAAAAGTGCTAATTAAAACTGATCACTCGTTATAGTTACTAAAATGGATCCCGTGTTACAATTATTCACTCCAACGGGTTTTTTAGTGATACATTTTTTTAAAACAAACAACGAAAAAAATTGAAGTATGATTAATCATAATATTGTTATTGTTTTAGTATTGACGATATTAAAAAAGCTAATAAATAAAAACAATCATAGAATTTATTTACTAATATGTTTGAGTGTGAAATATATTAATATGCGTCCCGTTAAAAATCATAATTAATGTATTATATAATAGTGTTATCGTAAAATATAAAATCATATTCTGTTATAACAACAACACTTGTTAGTTTCCTCTAAACAAACAAAACTTGTTAGTAAAACCGAATTCAAAATTAGTAGAGAAAATGGAGTTGAAAATGATGAGAGAAAATGAAAATGAAGAAAGTTGGTAAGAAAAAGATAAGAGTGGAGAGTGAGATTGAGAGAGAAAAGTTTAGGCTTAATAGCAGTTTTTGCCCTCTAACTTTCACGAAGTTGTGATTTTGGCCCCCTAAGAAAAAAAACTACAAAACCGCCCCCTAAGTTTTGCAACTGTAGCAGTTTTAACTCCCCAAGGCAAAAATAAAATAAAATTAAATAACACGTGGCACTTCACTTAGGGTGCCACGTCAGCGTAGACTGAGTCAAAATTGGTCTGGGGGCCAAAACTGCCACAGGTGCAAAACTTAGGGGGCAGTTTTGTATTTTTTTTATCTTAGGGGGCCAAAATCGCAATTTTGGGAAAGTTAGGGGGCTAAAACTACTATTAAGCCAAAAGTTTATTATTAAAAAAGAAAAGTGAGAGAAAAGTTTATTATTAAATAATAAAGATGAGAGAGAAAAGTTTATTATTATAAATAAAGAAAGATGAGAGAGAAAAGTTTATTATTAAATAAGAAAGGTGGGAAAGTGGGTTTTTGAACCAAAGTGGATAAAGTGAATTTTGATAGTGTATTTGACAAAAATAACCCTAAAGTTGTAAAGGAAAAAGTTTTGAAGAAAATTAAGTATGAGTAGTTAAGTAATTTTGGTAGTATGTTGTTTTCCTATATTGTAAGTGATATACTCTAAGATCGCAAGTTAACACATCAGACCAACCCAAGTGGATTTAGTACTATGAATAATTAAAGGTTATGCCCAAGCAAATGTTGCTCCACTAGGATAGGATTTGATATTTGATCGCTAGGATTCAAACACAATAACATTCCCCAAAAAGAAAACATAATTATTAAATAAATAGAAAAATGTTTGCATTGCTTGCTCAGGATCTTGGATCATCTCATGTCCATTCGCTCATTATGTTCATTCGTCCTTAATCTCAGTCATTCGGTCAAATTTTTCTCTCATTTTTTTTTTGGGATCAACCAACTCTTGGATTGAAAAAAGAGAGATGGTTGAACAAAAAGGAAAAGCCAGGATTTGAGTCCTCTTTGATAAATCAATTATGCTACCCATATATAATAACACTAATCTAAAAGAATATAATCCAAGTTAAAATTTATTAACGAAAAGAATATATACATATATGTTCGACCAATTTTTTGTTTTGAAGACGTCAAATAAGAACTATATTAAATACAAGAAATGCTAAGATTGAAAGAATATAAAAGTCAAAAAAGAAAAGAAAAAAAAAACACCTCATCAAAACGGTGCTACCAAACCATCAAAATAAAAACGAACATATATGTTCAATCTAACTAAAACTATATATTATTCTAAAAAAATATATACTATACCTATAAATATAAAAATAAAAACCAATTATATACCTAAAAAAGAAAATTCTAACCAATGGTTTATCCTTCCTTTCTCAACAAGATCTTGTGAAAATTTGAATGCCTGTCAAAATCAAAGGATGGACTTGCCGCAGGTCTATACCCTTGAACCAATCGATTTGACTTGTATCTTAATCCACATGCATTGCATAAAGTATTTTTCCCCAAAGGACCCAACCTCCATTGAGTAGTGTATTTGGTCTCACAATGACTGCAACTTCTCTCTCTATATATATCTATGCTCTTTGCTCTACTCTTCTTAATAGAACTTGACTTCACTTTAGTCCTTCGTAGAGGCTTTTGAGTTTTTCCTTTACCATATTGCTCCTCTTTGATATTCTCTTTATCTATTATTGTATCCAATTTCTCATTTGGTAGATTCACTTGATTGATAGCATGAATATTTGACACATCCAAAAAAGGAACCTTTAGGTTTTGTTCTTCACTAGGTTGCTCCAAATTGATAATTTCTCTCTCATAAATATTTGGCCACACGAAATCATTAGACAAATATGTATCAATATTCTCCTCTTGATTTATTTGAACATTTGTTACATCGAAAGATTGTGTTTTTCCTTCACCCAATTGATTGAATTTGACGTTTTCTTTCTCACAAGTGTCACACAAAAGCAAATAATTCAAATCCTCCTGCAAACTATTCTCCATGGTATCCCAAAAAGTAGGGTAGCTTTCCAAATTTTGTAGCACCTCCTTTGGGATATAAGAATGAAATTGCTTTGCATGGTTTTCCTCATGATATTTAATTTTCGAGTTGAAGTCGAATATAGCCATAGTGAAACTTTTGTGCTGCACTCTTTTTTTAAACAATAATAAGAGATATTCTTGAAATTAAACCAGCATAATCTACTATATATATAACAACCAAATTTTAACAGAAATCCCACACAATAGGGAACCGACTTTTTATTTTTTGATAAAAAATAGGGAACAACCTTTTTTTCTTATAGGATTTGTTTCGTGTGTAGCTCGTATACAGTTAATGTTTCAATTTTTTTTGAAGAGGTTAATGTTTCAATTTTAAAATTGGATTTTAATTAATGTCATTCTTATCATATTTTCAAAATAAGATTAACATATTTCATAAAAAAAAAATTAAAAAAATTAGCCGATGAATCATCTATTTTCTAACTATTAAATTTAATGAGTTTAATGATAGTGGATTGACGGTTAAAAACAACTTTACACACACAACCAATCAAAACATTTAGAATCAGAATCGCCACGTAATAACTCATTTGAAACAACTTGTAAAAAAGAAAAACTCACTTTAAAACAAACTATCTCATGATAGCTCATTTTTCCCTCACAAATGTAACAATAAAATTGTCAATTGAAATAAACTTTCTTATAATAACTAGCGAAAAGATGGGCACGCGTTTGAAAATTATAAACGGTGTTTTTTTTATGAAATTTTGATTTTGATTAAAACTAAAAATAATATAAATGTTTGTTGCTTTCAAGTTATAAAAAATCAAACTAACCATGATTATTTATTTCAACGACACCGACAATAATACAATATAACAAAAAAATATAATCTAAATTCTTTTTTTAATGACACCAACAACAATTTTATTATAGAAATAGTTGTTTAAGGGTATAATTGAAATGATTTTTTTTTAGGAAAGTTATTATTGAAATGATGAAAAGGTAAGTATAAATATACTCATCTAGTTTGTTACACTTTTTAAATAATAAAGGAAAAAAAATATTCATATCGTGTTTGTTACATTTGTTTTAATATTTAAATTTATTCTTATCCATTTGTTACATGTGTTATTTGAATTGAAAATTGAGGGTATTTAGAAAGAAAAAGTCAGCTCAAAAATATTGAAAGGGGTAATTTTCTTTATATACAGTATAGATTCCCAGTAATGACTCACTCCACTCCCAAATAAACTCATATCTATAGTATATGTATACGTAAAAGGGATATAAGATTTTTATTATTACAATTATACCCTTAAATAAATTTTTCTATAACAATGATACATTGTTGATGATATTAAAAAAATAAGAATTTATATTATGTTTGTTATATTATTTGTGTCATTAAAAAATATAAGCATGGTTCGTTGTGTTTGTTACAATTTGAAATTTACAAATATCTATTTTTATAATTTTAATCAAAATCAAATTTTCATATAAAATATCATTCATAATTTATACACGCAATAACGCAATAAAAGGATTGAAAGATGGGCAAATTTTGGATGGTTTTTTCATTATTCATACTAAAAAAAAGACTATTGTGCTAATGTTTGAAAATTATGAACGGTGTTTTTTTTTATGAAAACTAGCGAAATGACGGGCACTCACGTGTCCATCTTTTCACTCTTTTTATTGTGCTAACGTTTGAAAATTATGAACGATGTTTTTTATGAAATTTTAATTTTGATTAAAAGTAAAAATATAAATGTTTTTTGCTTTCAAATTATAACTGTAATATCTCACTCGTCAGTTATTATAATATTACCAGTTGAGCGTATCAAAGGTTAAGTGTTTAGGAATTCGTTCACGACGAGGAATGTTTTATCATAAAATGTTTGTTAAACACGGGATTAGTTATCAGTGTCAGATTAAGAACTTGTGAGGCCAAGGGCAAAATGGTAAAAAGCCACAAGGGCTATTTAAGGCCACAAGGGCCATTTTTCCTTCATTTTGCAAGCTCTTTCTCTCTCTAGGATTAGAAATCAAAATTTGCTCTCACCTCTCTCTAGCAAATCGCCCGTCACTCTCTTCACATCAATCTATTCCTTTCATGACAAGATTATGGTTTGCTAAACTAGGGATGATGTTGGATAGCATGCATATAAGATTGAAGCATGAGGTTTATTCTTGGAGCCAAAATCAAAGACTTGAGTTTGGATTTCATGATGGGAAATCAGAGCTTGAAGTTATGCTAGCTTGTTATTAGTTGATGTGAGTTCTTTAGATAGATTTATCCACCTTTGGGTTTATGTTAAATTGTGTGAGAAAGACAATTTGTTCATGACTATGTTTTAGGTTTAGTCGCCCCTTTGCTGTTAATCCTTGGAGATATGTGAATTGTTGTCATGCAATGCTTCTAAACTGTTTTTCCAGGTCTTCTAGATGTATTCTGGATGTTAGAACTTGATTTTTGAGGTTTTTATGCTTAAAACACGATTTTTTGCATTCTGGACTGATGAATACTCGCTCAAGCGTGCACTGCACGCTCAAGCGTGCACAATGTCGTAACTACAGGCTCTGCACGCTTACAAGTTCGCTTAAGCGTACTGGCAAGTGAACTGCACGCTTACAAGCACACTTAAGCGTACAACCCTTTTACAACATGCCTTGAAAAACTTCTTTGTGGTCTAGAGTGTCGTTCGATGCTTTTCCTTGCAAACTTTTATAACTTTAACGAAACCTCAATGTCAAGAAACTAATGTGCAATACATGTAAAGATATCACAAATGAGTAGTATGAGTGACATTAACATTTTTCCAAAGGTGAGTGGCACATGAGAGTACGATAATATTCGTGATTATGCTCATGTAGGAAACAGGTCTAAGAATGGGAAAACCATAGAGCCTCGACGTAGATCGTTGAGAACTAGTATGTTAAGCTATGTAATGTTAAGATAAGCAAGTGGTGGCTCACCGCTCAATGAGTAGATTACGGACTCGTGGTGACCATTCATATAAGTTAAGTATAAGCTTCCATGTATGATAAGACCATAAGTAAGATGTAGGTGTCGTGTCTTTCCGTTATCCACGCCAAGGGGGATACGAGAGGTTCTCTCAAGGGGAACGGGATAAGCTCCGCAAGGGGGGCCCGTACGTCACTGAGGGAGTCTGATGTACCTTAGCTAGGTTTTCATCGGTCATGTATGGGATTGTAATCGGGGTTACTCCACCCGATACACTCTGTAAAATGAACTCAGATGATAATGTTTGTTCAACGCTAACCTCTAACATAATGAATGAATATGACTATGTTATGATATGACCATGATTATAATATGCTATTAGACATGTACAGACTTATGCAAGTAGAGCAAGCTATGAAGTTATACCGACGACGATCTTAGGTTTCTCCGATCGTCCGGTTTAGGATCGTATCATGAATAAGCATGTTAGATCTTGATGCGTTTAGCGTATCTCGAATTAGCGGTCTTAGGTTCCCTTGACCGCCTTGACACGTATGATGTAAGCCATACCTATAAGATATGTTAAGATAAACCTACAACGGATCTAGCATGCACGACCGTCTAGGTAAGCATGATCCACACACGTATAATCAACCGGCAGGTTGTATTGTAGACACGTGGTGACCCTAGGTTTCCCCGAGGTTACCTATAGCCTAGGATTAGGTAGAACTCACTGAGACATTATGTCTCATCCCAATCCTCTTTGTTTCAGATTAGCAGGTTGGTGTAGCAAGCTTGTAGCCGAATGGATAATCAGCAAGTGCTCGTTCGTACCTGCTGCAGGACGTTATGGATTTTAAGGATGTATTGATTGATTGTACGAACGCATATTGTCGTATTAAATATTCATTCGAAGAATTTATGTTGTAAATTTTAATGTATCCAGTATCAAGTTAATGCACATGCTAAACTTTCTAGATACGTTTAGTATGGGCGTTATAATAACAAATCAAACTAACCATGTTTATCTATTTCAACGAAACAAACAATAAAACAAAAAAATATATAATCTTAATTCTTATTTTTTTTTAAGGACACAACCAACAATCTTTATTAAAGAAAAAGTTGTTGTTTAAGAATATAATTGGGATAATGAAAAAGTAAGTATAAATACACTCATCTAGTTTGTTACACTTTTTAAATGATAAAAGAAAAAACTGGACATTTGTGTTGCTACACTTTTATTTTAATATTTAATTTTTTTTGGTACAAATTTTAATATTTAAATTTATTCTTATCTATGTGTTACTCCCTCCGTTCCTCTTTAAGTGACTTTTTAGAAAAATTAACACTAAAATAGCGATGTGTATTTTTGCACATTTTCTTCCTATTATACCCTCATTTTAATCCACGAATAAATTTATATTTTTTTCACACACTTTATCTTTCCAATAAATTTAATATGTTATATTTCCCTTGTAACAAACAATTGTCAGTTATTATCTTTTTCTCCAACAAATTCCTTTTTTTTTTGTGCGCGCTCTCTCATAAGTCATAACAAATAATTGTCAAATTTTTAAATATTGTGCACATCTTTTAAATTATTTTAAGTCAATATAAAAATTATATTTATGAAACTTCTTCTTCTTCTTCATTGTCACCTTGGTCTTGTATCTTGTCAAACGAGTCTTCAACTATTGCTTCCTCTTCACCTCTCATCAGCAATTTCAACGAGTCTTCTATTTTTTCTTCTTTTTGAACATTCATGGAGTCTTTTATTTTTCTTCTCTCAAATTTGTTCTTTTACTTTGCACTTGAATTTTTTAACAATTGCTACTAATCTTTTTTATAGAATTTTAACTCTTCTTGAAACCATTTGTTGTGAATTCGATGAAAAATCACACCAATAACAAATTTGATGTGTGGAGCAAGTGATAAGCAAGCAACCAAAACAAAGTGTATGGAACAATTATAAACAAAAGCCAAAAGTAGAAAAACAGCGAGAGAAAAAGAAGAGAGAACACAAAAGAATCTGTTTACTTAGTTCGGTCCAAATTGACCTAGTCTGGGGGAGAGAGCAGCCCTCCGTTTCACTATAATGATGAGTAAATTTACAAAAGAGATATCAATGCGTTACAAGAATAAGTCTCCCGCCTAATTCTACCCAAAGTTCCAATCTCTTCCCGTGACCAAGAGACTCAATCCTAATAGTGTTTCCCAAGGTGAATCAACCCTCAAACCCTAGTGTTCGTTGCCAACAAACAAGAAACAAACTTTGTTAAAAAAAAAAATAACTTTAGTTTTGTTTAAATTTGAAGATAACAAGAAACAAACTTTGTTAAAAAAAAAAAACTTTAGTTTTCCAAATAGATAGCATTAATTAGTTTTATTGATAAGAAAAAAAAGAGTAATTGACAAAGGGTATAATTGACAAATCGTACCCTTAAAACACCAAAAAGATAGTTAAATAGGAACGAAAAAATCATCCTAAAAAGACACTTAAAAAGGAATGGAGGGGGTATTTGTATTGAAAATTGAGGGTATTTTTGAAAAGAAAAATACAGTCCAAAAATGTTGAAAGCAGTAGTTTTCTTTATATATAATATAGAAATATAGATTTGGTTTTGATTAAAAGAAAAAATATAAATGTTTTTTTGCTCTTAAATTATAACAAACCAAACTAACCATGATTATCTATTTTAATGACACCAACAATATAACTAAAAAATATAATCTAAATTCGTATTTTTTACCAACAACAGTCATTTTTTTTATAGAAAAAGTTGTTTAAGGATATAATTGGGATAATGAAAAAGTAAGTATATATATACTCATGTAATTTGTTACATTTTTCTTAATATTTAAGTTTATTCTTATCTATTTGTTGCATGTGTTATTTGTATTGAAAATTGAGGGCATTTTTAAAAAGAGAAAAAGTCAGCTAAAAAGAGCCGAATGGGGTTATTTTCTTTATATATAGTATAGATTTTACCCTTATCAACTCAACGATTTTTCAGTTTTAAATTTATCTATTTATATTATATATAAAGAGCATAAGAGATTTTAGGATGACTTTTTGAAATTCTAGCATACTTGTTTTAATATGTTTTGTGCAATGTTTCAACGTTTATAATGTTCCGATTAATGTTCCAACATCACGAAGTAAACAGAAATAAAAACAAGAAAATAAATAACAAGAAAGTAAAAGACACAGTGAGTTTGTTGACCTAGTTCGGCACAACTTTCCTACTACCAAGCCAGGAAGGAAATCCACTAGTGTAGTCCTTATTCAAAAGCTCTCATCAAACTCCTCATTTACACTTTATGACCTAGGACCTACCTGTCTAGACTTCAGCCTAGGAACTCCTAGATCTGAGATCTCATCTCACTATCTTATAGTCAATCACAGCCCCTGTAATCTATCAGACTCAAAACAATAACAAATGGTGAAGTTACCTTCAAACACAAACAACTACAATCTTGCTTCAAAGCTTTGGTGTAGCACAACGAGTTTACAACTCAACACACAATCCTTAGCATGTATCAAGATGATACAAGAAAGGCTCACAAATAAAACAGGACTAAACTTGCATCAAACGATACAAGAGTAGAACACACAGACTCAAAACCTTAAAAGTTAAACTTCTTAGAATGACGGCTTGAATAATCAATTAGGTCTTGAAGTCTTGAATATATACTGAAGCAATACGGGTCAAATAACCGGTTTGGGCTTCAGAACAAAGTAGATCATCCAGCTGATCTACAAAAACGTGAATCAATAACAAATAAGGAAAGTCCTAAGAAGTAGGAACATCTTTCGGAACTTCCAGTCATATCACTTTATTCCCTAAAATAATGTTGCTCCTTTGGGAATAAAAGCTCAACTGATTCTTTACAGATATGTATGTTGCTTGGTCATCAAGTTAAGGAAAAGTTGTTTCCTTTTAAAGATAAGGTGCGCGTACAAATAGGCATGAACTCAGGCACACTGAACCGTGCCAGGATGTTGGAACCTTTTGTCCAACATCTCATATGGATGCCTAAACCATGTTGGAACATAGTATCCAACAACACACTTAATGTATATTTGTTTTAGCAACAATGCAACCAATACAAATACCCAACAATCTCTCCGTTTGACAAATTTTTGGCTAAAACAAATTAAGGCTAACTCTACGACGGCAGAGGGATACAAGAATCATTTCTCCAGTCAGTATGAACACACACTTATGAAGAAAACAACCAGCACACAAAATCTAAAAGGATACCTCATATTCAAGAAGAAGGAGCAGTCATGCAGTATCACAAAAGAAATATTAGACGTGTGCACAAAACAACAGAATACCTTACACAGTCTCCAGTAATAGTTTGAACAAACCGGTCATGAAGAAAGAAATCATCATACTCTTAATCATCAGAGTTAAGAGATAAGAAGGTATTGCAAATTTCAGAGACATGCAGCAGCGCAAAAGACAATAACACAGTCTCACAAGAGCAGAGGAAAAATAAATTCATATGCTACACTTGGGAAAAATAAATTCCCACAAACTGGCTTGGATGTTTCAACATCCTTGACCACATCAGTCAAGAATACCTGTCACACATCACCATGGGAAAAATAAATTTCTCATACCTACAAAAAGTTGACAATTAGATGTTTGGCACATCATATTCAACATATGTGAGACAACTTGATTACTTTCAAGCACTCATCATAGTAGTACTCCCCCTCAATATAACACCTTATGAGTGGCTACAAAAAACAAAATTCCACTACTCCCCCTGAACACATGCATATTGAAGAAATTGGAAAACCAAAAACTCGTCATGCATAAATAGATAAACTTTAGGGCCTGTACAAATAAATCTTCAGAGAATATTCACCAGCTAGCAGACCTATTATGGTCACACAAACATGTTCAAACGGCTTATAGAACTTTAGCAGGAAACATGTACATAAGAAAATACTGAGAATTAAGACAAATTCCCAGAACAACACAGATCAAGATGTTTCAACATCTGTGAAAACATCCACATACCTGAAATAGTTGCAAAATAAATGCAACAATGAAATTACATGCATATATGCAAAATAAATGCAAATATGCACACATCATCCATATAGATGTAGAGAGCATAGATACATTTTTCTCCCCCTTTTTACCGGCAAATTATGCCAATCAGCACAAAGGTATTGAAATTTAGAAGCAAATTGTGCATACAATTAAACAAACACGTAAAAGGTGCTGAATAGTTGTGCAGAACTATAGACCATAGGCACACTTAGGTGCACAAAATATTCAGGGCATAGCCCACACCAAATGAGTTCTGAAATTACATAACAACAAAAGAAATCATTCAGAGCTGCTTCCAGATCCTTCCGCATCCTCTTGATTATCATTTCCAGGATCATCACCTTATTCTTCTTCACGTTCTTCATGTTCACCTGCAGCAGCAACATCCTCCTTCTCCAAGGCATGGATCATGAGCTCAAATTGAGCTTTCCTTTCATCCAGCATCACACAAGTGTCCTTCAGAGCAACAATGATCTCTTCTTTTGTCATAGGCTTGACAGCAGGAGTGGACCCAGATGTTCCAACAAGATCTGGAGCATGATTATCTCCAAAGAGTCTGTGATGGATGGTGAGAGAAGATTCCCTCTTTTTAGGTAGGTGATCAACAGTGATAAGACCAGGATGTTGATCTAACATAATACTACACAAAAGAGTTGGAAAGGCTATTGGGAGTCTAACTGCAGCAGTCTTAACATGCTTCACACTCTGATCAAAGATATACCTACCAAAGTCCATCTTAGATTTAGTTTCTACAACATAGATAAATTTAGCCAAACTTGTTGCAATGTCTAATGAGTGGGTAGGAGGCACCTAGTTTGAGGCTCCAATCCTGTTGAGGATATCATATTTCACATTAAGGTTTCCAGATGAGATCTTCCCTTTCGTTGGCCAGACCTTCACCTTATTAGTTGTAATCTCCTTACTTACTTGGGAGAGAAGTTGACACATTCTCCTCTAACATAAACTTTCTGATATTCCCTGCTCAGAGGATTATCACACTCTGCAAGAATATTCACAATAAATTCCTTCACCAGTTTTTTATAGCACTCTCCCAGGTTGCACACAGTTTTCATGAGACCTGCTTCTTTGATAAGTTCCATCACAACCGTTATTTCAACAACCTCCTTGCTTAGCTCCCTTTCTACAGCCACTCTCCTATGGTAGATGAACTTCCACCTTTGAGCAAACTCAGGGAGATGAAATGAAACTTTGTCAATATGCACATTTTCCACTATCTGAGTGTTCTTCTTCCCATTAGATCTTTTAGAATCAGAGGAGACGATGTTTAGAACATCTTTCTCAACCTCATACTCAGATTCACTAGAAGGAATAACCTTTCTCTTCCTAAAACTCCCAGCAGCAGTCTTCACAATGACCTTACTCCATCCTTTCTTAAGCCCCACTCCAGTAGATTTTGACCTGCTTTTGGGGGTCTCAGTTACTGAGGTAGTCATTTTCTTAGGGATTGTGCTAGTAGGAAGTACAGCTATCCCTTTGTTGCTTCTCAACCTCTTGGCCACACCTTCACCAAGTGTGTTTGATAGGGAAATGTCGTCCAGGTCTAGTTCATCAACATTGACCAAATCCTTGTTCTTTTCTTTATCCTCAGAGCCATCTTCCTCTTCTGTCTCCTTAGAGACCTCTTCGGACTATTCTCCTTCTTCAGAAATAGAGTTCTCAACAGACTTGCCAGAGTTTGCATCCGTTTCTGGAGCAGTCTCAAAACTAAGGTCTTTATCACCACCACTAGTAGTAGTGACATCAATAGAGATGCTAGGTTGGCCCAAGGATGTTTCAACATCCGGCCCAACATCCTCTCGAATATCAGTTTCATTAGGATCTTTACCAACAAAGTCATTGACATTTGTTTCATTACTAGTATCAATGTGCATGTTTTCAGTACTATCTATAACATCACTCAAATCTTCTAACCCTAGTTTTCTACCAACCTCAGGTACATTGGAAGTAAGGGTTTCATCAGGATTACCTTTTTCAAGATCAGAAGTTGATTTCTTTTCAGTATGAGTTGAGACATCAGGAGAGTCTTTGAGTGCCTTTTTACCCTTGGTTTTCTTGACTTTTAGTACAGAAGTCTCGGCTTGTGCAGTCTTTGATTCACTTTTCTTTGTGGATTTCTTCATAGCAGCAAATTTGGGAGTGTTTTTCCTTTTGGTTAGGGTAGGAGTAGCGGTTGTGAGTAGCTCAACCTTCTTAGGAGTAGAGGTGTATGTGTTTTGTTGATCAGAGGCAGTCTTCTTAGTGGGAGTGACTTCTGATTTGAACCACCTGGTGTACTGATGTAGATGATAAATTTAAGAGAAGGGAAGACAATGATGGTGTTTTGTTATCCGAAAAGGAATGCAAACAATTTTAGGAGGTTTTGAGAGAGAAAAAACCAGACTAGGGTTAATGGTGAGATGATTGCGCTTAGTTGGGAGTTGAGTGAGGAAATGAAAGAAACTTCCTGAAACGGCGTGCACCAATAAGAAGAGAGAGACAAGAAAAATTCTTGCACGCCTGTCATAAATTAACTACTATAATTTCTTTTGAAGCAAAATGTCAAGCCTGTCCCTTAACTTCTCTATTTTCCTTAATATTTTTGTACATTCATCAAGCAAGGGATCTTTAGTAGAAATAATTTTCTTTTCAACGGGATCCCTAATAGAGTGATTTTGTACATTAATGTGAATATCCTCCAAAAAGGTCTTTCTCCAATTATTCAAGTTGCCACTATGTGGGTGGTCATGACCTTTACGGATCTCCTGATGTTCCAAACTTCCAATCAAAATTTTAGCTTGTTCAAAAATCTGATCCTTTTGATAAGGAACACACTTATAGCAATTATTGTTAGATCTAATACCTCTCATTAGCACCTCTCCTTCTTGATCAGTTACATGACATTCAGTTTTGTTGAATTTTACTTCCAATCCTTGGTCACATAGTTGGCTGATGCTAATCAAGTTGGATACTAGTCCTTTGACTAAGAAAACATTTTCAAGTTTAGGTGATTCATCACTACACATATTTCCAATACCTTGTACTCTTCCTTTGCTTCCATCACCAAAATCAACATTTCCATCATTATACGATCTTATATTTTTAAACATTTCCAACATTTCCCCAGTCATATGTCTAGAACAACCACTGTCAAAGTACCAGATATCACTAGATGATGTTCCTAGAGATGTGTGGACCATTAACCCAGCATTGTTAGATTTTAGTGTCCAGTTTTTCTTGACATTCTTCTTTTCAGGGTCTCGCGATTTGTGTCTTGATTGATCAGGGTAACCATACAACTTGAAACAAAAAGGTCTTATATGACCTTTTCTTTTGCAGTGGTGACAAACCCAAGGACGAGTTACCTTTTTGTTCTTAGAACTGTGATGTTCTCCTGAATGTTGCAACATTATCTTGCTTATAGAAGCAATATTTATTCTTGTAGCAACTAAAACATTGATATCCTACTTTTCCTTTCTTATCATCCCATGATCTTCTAGTGCATAAGCAAAATTGTGGTTCTGTTGTTTCTGATTTAGAGGATTGTAATCAAACCCTATACCATTTGGATTCTCTTTAACTAGTGCCAGTAGTCATCATTTTCACTTGTTTCTTAATATGTTCAAGTTGAGAGTTTAGGAGTCTTACCTCATCATCGAGTTCAGAAATATTTGTCAAATGATTACTTCTTTCAGCCAGTAGTTAACTATTTATCTTCTTCTGTTCTTCTAGCATCTTTCATATCTCTGCACTTCTGATGAGCTGTTCCAATTGTCTTTAGATGCAATCTTCATCAAACTCTATCTTGTAACACAAGCTTCCTTTTTGTAAATTATATTGCTCTCATTTGTTCTTCCAGAACCTAATCTTGATATAAAGACACTTAAATGTTTGCCTATGGTCCTACACACTTGAACAAATATTAACATATTCAATTGACATTTTTAATACCTTGTTATCATCAAAACTCAAAGGGTAATGTTAAACACGTTTTGTTCCAACACTTCTCATGTCAAAGAAACTAGAATTGACATTGGAGTCGGAAAGTTTAAAGTCTTTGAAATGAGTTAGAATAAAACTATTGATGAAATTTATGCTAGATTTACTACAATAGTAAATGAGATGAGATCTCTTAGAAAAGCATATTCCACTCATGAAAGAATTAGAAAAGTATTGAGATGTCTTCCAAGTATGTGGAGACCCATGGTCACTGCAACTACTTATGCCAAAGACTTAAAGTTTATGACCTTAGAAGATCTCATTCGTTCACTGAGAGCTCATGAAGTTATACTTCAAGGAGACAAACTAGTGAAAAAGGTAAAATCACTTGCCTTGAAAGCATCTCAACAAACCTCATCAAAAACTGAAGATGATGTGCAAGAACCACAAGAAATAGAAGAGGTTCATGAAGAATAAGTTGAAGATGAACTTGCACTAATCTCCAAAAGAATTCAAAGAATGATGATGAGAAGAAATCAAATCAGGAAGAAGTTTCCCAACACCAACAACAACACCAGAACTAAAGCTGACAAGAGTCAAGTCACTTGTTTTGGATGCAACAAAATTGGACACTACAAAAGTTGATGTTCTGACGTTAAAAAGGTGCAAAGAAAATCACCATTCAAGAAAAAGGCAATAATCACTTGGGATGACATGGATTAGACAGAACCACAAGAAGATGAGGAAGCCAACATGTGTTTGATGGCTCAATCAAGGGATGAAGAAGAATTCTTGCCTTATGATGCAAGAACAAAGCCATGGTATTTGGATAGTGGCTGTTCTAGACAAATGATAGGTGATAGACATTGTTTTCCGACCTTTGAAAAGAAGGATGGAGGACTAGTGACATTTGGAAACAATGACAAAGGTGAAATCAGAGGTAAAAGTACTATAGGTAGAATTAACTCTTCTAAAATAGAAAATGTTTAGTATGTAGCAGGTTTAAAAGATATGGTTTTGTTATTGTTGATGACATTCTCAGATTTACATGGGTTCTATTTTTAAAAGACAAAGTTGAATCTTTTGAAGCATTTCAAAACGTTTGCAAAAGAGTTCAAAATGAGAAAAGTTCTAATATCATCATAGTAAGGAGTGATCATGAAGGTGAATTTGAAAATGCATCCTTCAAAACGTTCTTTGATGAAAATGATATTAAACATAAATTTTCTTGTGCAATAACTCCATAACAAAATGGAGTTGTTGAAAGAAAAAATAGAACTTTGCAAGAAATGGCCAGAACAATGTTAAATGAATCAAATGTTGAAGATTATTTTTGGGCAGAAGCCATCAACACATCTTGTTACATTTGGAATAGAGTTTCAACAAGAAAGGTTCTTAATAAAACCTCATATGAACTCTGGAAAAACATCAAACCTAGCATATCTTATTTTCACATATTTGGTTGTTATTGCTACATTCTGAACAATAAAGAAAAATTGGGTAAGTTTGATCCTAAATCAGATAAAGCTATATTTTTAGGGTACTCTACAGCTTCTAAAGGTTATAGAGTGTACAATTTAAAAACCCAGACAATTGAAATCAGTATGCAGGTCATATTTGATGAATATGATGAACATTCTCAACCTAAAGAAAGTGAAGACATTGAAGTACCAACACTTCAGAATGTTACCACTTAAAACACTGTAAGTACAATATAGAAAGAAGATGATCAGAATGTTTAGGATCTATCCCTTCAAAGTCCACCTAGAAGTTGGAGAATGGAAGGAGATCATCTTGTAGATAAAATCATTGGAAGCACAACTGATGGTTTAAGAACCAGAATGTCTTTTCAAGGAAACAACATGGAAATGATTTCTCAATTGGAACCTAAGTCAATCAATGAGGCTATAATTGATGAGTCATGGATTGAGGCCATGAAAGATGAACTTTCTCAGTTTGAAAGAAACAAAGTTTGGAACTTATTTCCAAATAATCAAGGCAAAACCATCATTGGAACAAGATGGGTTTTCAGAAACATGCTTGATGAAGATGTCAAGTTTGTCAGAAACAAAGCAATGTTAGTTGCTCAAGGTTACAACCAACAATAAGGAATTGACTATGATGAGACTTTTGCACCTGTAGCAAGGTTAAAAGCTATCATAAATCTTATTGCATAAGCTGCACATAAAAGAATTAAACTTTTTCAAATGGATGTGAAAAGTGCATTTTTAAATGGTTTTTTAAATGAGAAAGTTTATGTAAGTCAACCTCCTGGCTTCACGAATGAAGAAAAACCTAATCATGTTTTTAAACTCACTAAAACACTTTATGGTCTAAAGCAAGCTCCTAGAGCTTGGTATGATAGACTTAGCACATTTTTTTTATTGAAAATGGATTTTCAAGAGGAAAAATTGATACCACACTTTTTAAAAAAACTCATAACTCTAAGTTACTTATAGTTCAGGTTTATGTGGATGATATCATTTTTGGTGCTACCAAAGAGAAAATGTGTGAAGAATTTTTCAATCTCATGCAAAGTGAATTTGAGATGAGCATGATTGGTGAAATTGGTTTTTTCCTTGGTTTGCAAATCAAACAACATCCAAATGAAATTTTCATAAGTCAAGAAAAGTATGTCAAAGACACTCTTAAAAAATATAAAATGAATGAGGCAAAAATCATGATCACCCTTATGCATCCATCTTCAAGTTTAGATAAGGATGAGAGTGGAAAATCTATTTCTGAAACAGAATATAGAGGCATAATAGGTTCATTATTATATTTGACTGCTAGTAGACCTAACATAGTGTTTGTAGTAGGTTTATGTGCTAGGTTTCAAACATGTGCAAAAAAAACTCATTTAACTGCAGTTAAAAGGATTTTTAGATACATAGTAGGTACTACTGATCTTGGCCTTTGGTATATAAAAGGTTATAATTTTGATCTTGTAGCGTATTGTGATGTTGATTATGCTGGAGACAAAGTTGAGAGAAAGAGTACAAGTGGTTCCTGTCAATTCTTGGGACAAGCATTGATTGGATGGTCTTGTAGAAAGCAAAACACCATTGCACTATCCACAACAGAAGTTGAGTATGTATATGCAGCAAGTTGTTGCTCTCAAATCTTGGGGATCAGAAATCAGTTGGAAGATTACTCACTAAGGTACACAAGTGTTCCTATTTTATATGATAATACAAGTGCAATTAAAATTTCAAAAAATCCTATTCAATATTCTAGGTCTAAGCATATTGAAATAAAGCATCATTTCATTAGAGACCATTTTCATAAAAAGGATATTGCATTAAGCTTTGTTGATACAAGTAATCAACTAGCTGACATTTTCACAAAACCTTTAGTTGAGGATAGATTCCATTTTATCAAAGAAAAATTGTTAATCATGAAAAATCCTAATAAAGATTGATTACTAATCATTGAGGGCCTTAGACTAACCCCCTTGATGCTATCTGATTCAATTCAGAAAGATCAATCTAAATCAGAACATTCATCAGAATGTTCATGACTTCAGAATGTTGATCAGTTCAGAATGTCCAGGACTGAAATCCTAGGTCAAAAATCTCATGCGTGAGATTAAGTCTTGTCTTCCTCTAGAAATCCTTCCATAATCACAAGCATTAAATTCTTGTATGGAGCAGTTATGTTTAAGTTTTAACCATCATGTAAAAGCTTAACTATCTAATCACCCAATCACCTTTCTCTCTCACAAACAACTATTTTTTCTCTCATCTCCACTACTTTTTCAGTTTCATTTTTTTCCAATACAACTGTCAAATATGTTCCCCTCTCTTCCATTCATCTGTATACGGTTGTGTCTATAAAGACCAACAACTATTCATATTGAAATCATCTATCACATCTCCTTATCCTCAAACTTTCTCATTTTCTAAAAAAAAACTCTTACCCTATTTTACGGAAAAAAAATGGCACAAACCTAAACCACATCTTCAAAGCCTGAGATTCACACCACTCCAATGGCGCGTCGTAATCCACCACCACCAAACGCTGCTGCTGATCAAGCCTTTGATCAATCTCCACTAAATGAAACTCCTTTGCAAACCATTCTTCCTGATGTTATCATTCCTGCATCTGAAACCCCTAAACTTTCAAAACCTAAATCTTCTAAAAAGGCCAATCATCAACCCTAAAACAAAAGCCACTAGAAGATCACAAAGAATGATTTCTGGATCTTCATCCAAGAAAATCATCGTTTCTCACGTGGATCTTTGTTCTGATGAAGAAAAAGAAGAAGATTCTGAAGAAACTCTTTCAGAAATGATGAAATCAGCAAAGAAGGCTAAGAAGGTTGCTGCTCATTCTCAATCTGAAGAGAAATCTTTCTCTCCATCTCAGCAAGATGAAGAAACAGTTGAAGAAGAAAAGGTTGAAGAAGAAAATGTTGAAGAAGAAGAGAAAGAGGTTTCTTCTAAGAAACATGAGAAAGGAAAAGATATTGCCAAGATTGCTTCTGTACTAAGAGCTCAGAAATCTGAGAAGATTTCTCTTAGGCCTATAAGTTGAGCTAAGTATTTTGATTTTACAAGTCTCAAAACAATAGGATGGAATATGAGGGAATAAACTGATTCACAAGGATGGTCAAATTTTGTATCTCTGCAAGAATCAACTTATCATGACTTGGTAAGAGAATGTTATGTATCAATGACTGTGAAGGAAAAGAAACATGAGAAGTTTCTCATCACAACAATTAAGGGAATGGAGATCAAAGTCACTGAAGACTTCCTTTCCAAAGCCTTTAAGATTCCTAATGAAGATAATATGATATTCTTCAACTCTTGGTTTAATGATACTAGGGTTAGCCGTGATCAACTCATCACACAATACACCAAACCTGACCTTGAATTTAATTCCACCAATATGTAAGATGTTCCAAAAATTCTCCACAACATGATTAGGCATACCCTATTACCTAGGTGTGGAACTTTTGATGTTGTCACTAATACATACCTATGTATCATATACCACCTCATGACCAAAACCAAACGAAACCTCTGCTTCATAATCCTTCAACATATGATTGATTCTTTTTTGGCTTTCAAACAAAAAGTGGCTAGATTGTCATATGGGATGCACATGACTCAAATCTTTAAGAATGCAAATGTATCCCTTGAAGGTGAAGAAAGTAATTACACGTTCATAAGATTCACACCCAAAACCTTAGGACAACTCCACATCACCACTTCAAACATGCCAACTCCTCCAACTTTAAGAACCTCTGAATCTATGAAAAGACATGCAGATCAGAAAGTTCAGAAAACTAGGAAGAAAAGGAAGGGCGGCGTTTACCCTAGGAGAGTGTATAAAAGTTTTTTTTTTTTTTTACACTAAAATGACCATTCAGAACCGTTAGATGTATCAAACACACCATAATTTTAATACACTTGATTATTTTCTTTTGTCTCCTTCTCATCAGCTTTCATCATTGATAAACAACCTTAAAAAGAAAAAAAGAACCTTGAATCACTCTCCATTCGTTCTTTCTCTGTCAATTCACTCTCCAATCTTTGCTTATTCCTCATAAAATCAACACTCTTTGATGCAGAATTCTTAGCCATGCAAATACCCATTTTCTATTCACCATTCTCATTGTAGAATGTTCATGTGTCTCTCAAAAAATTAATTCTGAGATTTAGAATAAATTTAGAAAAGAATGGTACTCAAATTGGTATATATTATCTACTATGAGATTTTTTTTAGACAACCTCAATGAATAGAAGAATCAAACTAAAGGTAAACAAAATTTGGATCTAACGAAGAATAAACTATAAAAAGGTTTGACCTTTGACATCCATGAGTCATGACAGTAAATGTTCAAAATTTGTTATACCTATTGAAGAGAAAATAACACTTCTACAAAAAGGCAATACCCATAAAATCACAACAAGAATTTAAGTCTTTCAACAATCAAAGAGTGGATCCTTCTAGTTCAACATTCTTCTTCTTCCCGACCACTCTCTTTGCTGCATATTCTCGTCGTGGTGGCCGCCCCCTGTCCGCCGTGTCCTCCTGTATCAACATTGCAAGCTTCTTCTACCTCTAGCATCTTCAGATATGGGTTGAGAGGAGAGAGAATTTGGAAAGGGAGAATGAATTAATGGTATTTGGTACCGACAGTACATGATAAGATCCATAGGTCTTTATTATCTAACGGTTAAAACTAAATTTTATGAGCTCCAAAAAAAAAAAACTAAATTATCTAAGTTGTGCACAGTAGGAGACCTATGAAGGTCTCCCACCGTAGACAGAGCGAAAAGGAAGGTTGAGAAGGTTAGAAACCTATCTAGTATTCAAAAAGATGAAGGATATAGATCTCCTGAAAGGATGGATGATGAAGTTCACTCTCCTCCAACTATGGAACTATTTCAACAAGTTTATGAGATTGCAAGGAAAACAATTTAGAATGTTGCTGATGAAAAACAACATCAGAAGGAAGATGAGGTTGTTCAAGAAGAAAATGTGCAAGATGAAGCTACGATGGCTACTTTAGTAACCGAATATAATGCTCATAAGGTTGGTGATGCTTCTCTTCAGGAGAAAGATAAGAATGTTGCAGAAACTACTGAATATCAGAAGGTTGATGAAGTCATCCCTTAGCATGTTGAAGAAAACTCTTCTAACCAAGATCATAGAGTTGAAGAAAATACTGAGCAAGTTGCTTAAAAAATTGATGAAGCAATTCTAAAGGCTGCTGAAGACCAAGATACTCAGGAAGTTGCAAAAATCTTGGCTTCCAAAATGTTTAGTGAAGAAAATGCTCAATCACAAACAGATGAGCAAATGGAATTCTCAACTGGCTTTGATATAAACATAGAAGATCTACATTTTGACTTCAACAATGATGTGTTTCAAGATGCTCAGCAAACAGTTGAGATTGTTCAAGAAACATCTGAAACTGAAGGTAAGAATGTTCTAATGCCAACTGATCAGATTGTTCAATATACAAATCAGGATGTTCAAGGGAATGCCTCAAATGAACTAATCCTCTCTCAAGGTGGCCAGCTGTCTGCAGATCCTATAAAGGTGAGAAAAACACAAGAAGGGGGGGGGGGGGGGGGGGGGGGTTTTTTGGTTGGTTTTTTTTAGTTTTTTCCTA
>Ga0315914_1001004_pt1 | contig 40189 bp, 28 predicted proteins | sample MpolenodulesMG_FD_203920 | JGI IMG/M metagenome (GOLD analysis project Ga0315914, IMG submission 203920) | Medicago polymorpha root nodule microbial communities from Los Angeles, California, United States - elongated nodules | ecosystem: Host-associated > Plants > Roots > Nodule | place: USA...
GAAAACACCAAAAATCAATGATGACAGGGTTGATGATAAGAGACTCACATAAATATGAATATAGTTGTAAATATAATATATACCTGCCAATAGCCCTGTTGAGAAAGTGGAACATAAGTATGGTCACCCCTAAAGTGTCTCCAGTCAATACCACCAAATACAATCTCACCACCTATGTTTGAATCTGGGTTTTGGTTTAGCCAAAGAGAGAAAATCTTTTGAGTCATGTGCCCTTGTTCTATCATGTTATACCTGTATTTAATCACATAACTTTATTGCTGTATTCAATGCATTATAAAAATCTCTGGAAAGAAGGGAAAATAAGATCAAATATAGCATGTTTATTATAAACATAAATGGATTTATAAGGTTTGCTTTATGTGCTAAGTTACCACACTGGTGTGACTTGTCCAACTGACATATCCTGGAATCCAAGTCCGAGTATCCCATCAAAATGCATTGCTAAAAATTCCAAAGATCCTTCCTTTGTAATCTCTGTAAATTCCTGCAGGATTAAAAGTAACTAGTCACCAGTTTAACCAGTACAAACAATTTGAAGCACTATGAAACACCGCCATGACGCTGACATGTGCCGGGCTGGACCTTCAATGTGAGGTACCGGTGTGTTACATAGTTGAAGCATATAAAACTGAAACAATCATAATAGTGATTATAAAGAAAAAAAACTCAGAACATTGATTGACCTGATCTCTGATGATGATATTCCCAACTTTTAAATTATCTTGACTGAAGAAGCCAGGAATGTGTCCACGGCTAAAAGGGATTTTGCAAGATGTTCCTAAACATTTTCCAAACAAAAACTTCTGAATAAGAACATTATAATAAACACAATTACACAAGCTTACCAACAAAAAGAAAGATTGAATTTCATGCCAATTCAAAGTTACCTATTTTTGTGTAAGTGCTAGATAGCTTGGACCTATACTTGGAATGAATGTAGCAAGCAATCTGCATTTAGTTATACTCAAATTAATCATATATTGATTTTGAAATAAGCATGGTTAAATAAAAGCATATCTGAAGGAGCGTTTAATTAGATCATTGTGAAACTTACAGATAATTTGCATTTGGAAGATGGAACCCAAAGATTGGAGCTTCCAGTATCAAACACAACTTTGAAGATTTGTGGAGGTGTCCCAATACCAATCTCACCAAAATATTGTGCATCAAGATAATTCTTTAGATACACTATATCAGTTGTTAAATGGTTATTTTGATAAATAGCCTCGTTGATCCTTGCAGAATTTAGAGTGTTAATGTTTAAAGTCCTTCTTTTTAGACTAACCCTCATTAACCCATCATCAGAAGTTGCAGAAGCCAAGGATTGGGACCAAGCCCACAAGCATATCGCGGTTAGCAAATGCTTCAACCCCATATTTTCAAGTCATCTAGTCCAATGCTAATTACAGTTTCAGCAGAAGCAACATAGATTATGACTCTGCGTGGACAAAAGTTGATTTGAATGAACTGTTGTAAACTTGATTATGACTAAAACCGAGTTGATCATAAAATGATCTACGATGTTTGGATCTTCATGTAAAAAGAAAAGTGAACAATATATTCGAGCTAAAAATTGATTGTGAAGACAAAACTATTAAAATCAATTCTAGAGGCACATAATCAACTCTGCTCGAGAACAACTAAACATGCCAAAATCAATTCTACATCTCTATAATCAATTTTGCCAACTCCAAAAGTGAACCAAGCATACACCAAAGCATATTTTAAGATTTATTATTGAATGCTAACTTCATGATATACATCTCTATATGCATTTCATAGAATCATTGCATAGGTTAAAGGAAAGTTCTCACTACTCAGCACAAGCAGCAAAATAAAAAGGCATGAAAATATTTCAAAGTTAGGCTTCAAGGCTGAATCTGAAATCCAATAGTAGAAATAAATTTGAAAAGCTAATGATACCTGATAAAGATTAGTGTTAGAGTAGGCACAGAAAATGCACACAAAACATTGAGTTATTCATGTTTCATCTTATATATAAATATGTAGCCATGAGACGGTTACTTCCAATATAATTCACCATCTATTTCTCCTAAAAACAACACAAAACTTGATCCGTTCAATATTCTTTTTTTCACTTTCGATATTGCAAAGCAACAATTTACACTTGCAAAGAAACAAGTGGGGTAGTTTCGTGTGGTATAATGAATGCAATTTCCAGTACGGTAAACGAAGTAGCTTTGACATAAGTACATGACTGAAGACATATTTTTTTCACTTCTAGTATGGAATTCACTTTCACTTACGCATGACAAATGTTACTTCCATTTGTTTCTTCTACGCTTATCATCGTATCTGTTTTGTAAACAAAGTACTCTAATTTTTTTACTTTTTAACAGAATTTCAACTGTAATATTTTTTGGGTTATATATTTTTTGAAAGGAGGTAAATAGTTATTTTTGTAACATTGCATTTTGATATTCAAAATAGTCTTAGTCCATTGCATTTTGTTAATCTAAAAGTGCTCCTTTAATATTGTCATACCCATCTTTGTTAAAAAAGAGTTACTGTCAGCATTGATATAGTTTAGTTTAACGTCATAAACTAGTTTCATTAATGGGAGATTAGCCACTTTAATCCCTGAATGGGAAATGAGTCGTTACTTTAGTCTCTAAATGCGATAAATTGCAAAATAGTCCTTGAATGTAGACTCTGTTAGTCAATTTAGTCTCTAAATATAGACTCCGTTAGTCAATTTAGTCTTTGAATGTAGACTTTGTTAGTCACTTAAGTCCCTGAAATTGACCAACAAAGTCTACATTCAAGGACCGTTTTGCAATTTCTCTGCATTCAGAGACTAAAGTAACCACTCATTTCTCACTCAGGGACTAAAGTGACTGATTCCCCTTCATTAATTGTGTGCACAATCAAGTTTGATTTTAATTTCCGATACATTTAGTGACTATTGTGATTACTCGTTACACATTCAAAGACGAAAATGACTATTTTTTGACGCAGTTAAAAGCGTAGGTTAGCGAGCGCTAAACCTAAATAGAAAAAAAACAAGTTTGCAAGCAACAAACTTGTAAAAATAAGTTCCAGAATCCACCAGAGAAAACTCTCAAAAAATATTATTGATCTAATAAAAGTTATCCTTTTCAGCCTTATAAACCATTGCCTTTGCCTTTTGAGGTAATCCCGCATGTTGTTTTATACCTTCTTCAAACCCCATACCACTCTTGGAGATTTCATTGATCCCCATATCACGGTCATCTAAGGATGAGAATGGAAGAACGAAGTCGGAAGATCGGAAAGTGGCAATACATATGGCCGATGTGGATAACACTATTACTTCATCTCATAGCCATTCTTCTATTCACCACCGGTTTTCTCCTCACCAGAACCGAACTTCCTCATTACAGCCAATGCTCCGACGTATCTCACTCTCCATGCTTTCCTTCTTCTCCTTCTCCCAATAACGATTCCTGCTGGACCAAACCTGCAATTAACCGCCTCGTTATCATCGTTCTCGATGCTCTCAGGTACTCAACGCTCAACTACCCAATTTACCATTTAATTAACTGTCTTATGCTATCTTTTCTGTGTTTTAGGTTTGATTTTGTTGCTCCCAGCACCTTCTTTCAAGGTTAGTTAGTTTTCCATGTGTTACCAGTTTTAAAGATGATTTCAATTTTTCTAATTAGTTAAGTTGATTATATGCTTTTTATGTCATAGAAACTAAACCCTGGATGGATAAATTTAAAGTTTTGAATAATATGTCATCCTCACGACCCTCTTCCGCTAGGATTTTTAAAGCTTTTGCTGATCCACCTACCACTAGTTTGCAGCGCTTGAAGGTATGTTTATTCAATTTCATTCTACTTATCACATTTTAATCCGTCACAAGATTATTAGGACTGTATATACTATGGATATGAAAGAAGGGTCTAAAACCTCCTAGTTATCATGGAGTTATTTTTGATTGAATTAAGGATGTTTTGAAGTTATCATGAAGTTTATATATGATATTTTAAGTCATAATCTTTTTTTGTTAATGTATCTTACTATACACAATACACAATACATATCCCGATTTGACTACCATGATTTAGGCTATGTTTGGAAAAGCTAGTTTTTGAGTTTTTAGCGGATAGCATAACTTACAAGTTCATACGAGCAGAATAGACCTGTTTGGTAACAATTCTTTCTCACGGGCTTATAAGATTTTTTTACTAGCTTGTAGCGTTTTTTGATAAGCTACTTCAAGTAGCGTTTGAGCTTGTAGCTTATTATTTTTTCTCTTAATTTTACCCTTGTTATCTTAATTGAAAAAACTTAAATATTAAATGAAAATTTTCTTTTATGTTGTTTCACATTTATCAACTTGTTCAATCTGTAATTTTTCTCAGCCCTCCAAATTCAACCAGCTTGCTTATCTGCTAGAAGCTCATCCGCTATCGATGAGCTCTCAGCTATCCGCTACATTTTACCAACCAGAGCCTTAATGTTTCATTGTTTGAGCTGATAGCTTTCATCTGTTCTTTGATAGGGCTTGACAACCGGTGGACTTCCAACTTTTGTTGATGTTGGTAATAGCTTTGGTGCACCTGCTATTGTTGAAGATAACTTCATTAACCAGGTGATTTTTTCTTTTCAACTTTTCCTTGTCTCTAATATTTATGGTTTGAAATATTGTTCAGTTCAAGACTGAAATTGGTCCTTGTTCTACATTTCTGAATTGGAATTGCCGACTAGGCAGTTAGATCCAATTTTTATTCTAAATACATATATGTTTACCTACAGTTGTTTCAAAATGGGAAGAAAGTTGTTATGATGGGGGATGATACATGGACACAGTTGTTTCCTCATCATTTTGAAAGATCCTATCCATACCCTTCTTTTAATGTCAAAGATCTCCATACGGTAGGCCTTATATTGTGTTGAGTTTGACTTTTGATTCAATTTTTAATCCTTGCAATACCTGTTAATTGAGCACTAGTGGCTTGCTTATATTTTAGGTTGATAACGGATGCGTTGAACATTTATTTCCATCCCTATATGAAGAAGATTGGGATGTTCTTATTGCTCATTTTCTTGGAGTGGTATGTTTCATATCATTTTGTACTATGCACCTAGTAGTCATGATATCCATATTATGTATCTTGTTATTCCCATTCTCACTCTTCATCATTTAGATAGGAAATGTCACCATGTCCTGTTTTTTGTTTGTTATTTAGGATCATGCCGGGCATATATTTGGTGTTGACTCAACTCCAATGATAGAAAAGTTGGAGCAGTACAATAACTATTTAGAGGTCAGTTTTGGTACTTACTAATTATCTACTCTACATCGTTGTCCGTTCCTTTTCAGTTTTCACTCTGTTAAGTGGCACTTTTTGTGTTAACTAGTTTTTCTTTTATGGCCTATGCTTTCTGCTTCATTAATCTAATCATTTTTGTTATATGCTGTCTGACAACATATGTGGGTTAATGGTACCTCTCCTGCATTTTTGGTTGTCTGATTCCAATTTCATTGTCTTTTATTTATCCAGTTTAGTTGGTTTAGTTTTTGTTGATTCCCATGCCTAGTTAGTAACCAAACTAATCTAAATTTTTGTTAGAGAGTTATTGAAGTGCTGGAAAATCAGTCTGGACCTGGGGGCTTACATGAAAATACTTTGCTTGTGGTAATGGGTGACCATGGGCAAACCCTAAATGGTGATCATGGTGGTGGGAGTGCGGAAGAGGTGTGCACCACACTTATGGTGTCTGTTGATATGCTTTACTCGATCAATATATTTTCCCCCCATGTTTACATACGATAACATCTTGCAGGTGGAAACTGCCATTTTTGCCATGAGTTTTAAGGAGCCTCTTTCGTCTGTGCCTCCAGAATTTGACAGTTATTCTTGTCAAATAGATCTGGTATTTACCATCCCTTTAAAGTTTGAAACATGCATAGACATGATGGTTTGCTGGTGGCTCTAAGAACCTTTCTTCTCAACTTTCAACAAATTTTTGCCTTTTCTTTTCCATGCTAACTGCCTCTAGTGTTATGCTAGAATAGTCAAGATGGAAAGCACAAATAATTTTGGAAGTTGGGAATGACAGAATAACTGATAGTGTTACGGTATGGTATGGATAAATAAGCAGTTATGGAGCTACTGGAAAAATGTAATATTACATACATAATATTACCTAATATATCTTTAGGTAGTATTATGTATTTACTGTTACATTTTTCCAATGTCTCCATAATTACTTATTTATTCATAGCATGATATTACCTAATATATAACTCAACGAATATGCTTGGATACATTATCATTGTACTCATAGGCAGGGTGACCCTGTTACTCTTATCTGACTCCAAGATCATGAAACTGAGTTAGATCTATATATTATAATTATATGCTTGGATTTTTACTATTTTTTTCCGGGTAAATTATGTATCTTGTCTTACATATCAGGATGGAAAGAATGTCTGTATCAGCTCTATGCAACAGGTTAGGAAAGCTGTTCTGTTCTAATAGTATTTTAAATTTTGAAAACTGTGTACAATTTAATTTGTTCAAAACCTGTATTTATCCCTATCATCCTTTACAGCTTGATTTTGCAGTAACAATGTCAGCATTGCTCGGCATTCCTTTCCCTTATGGAAGGTGCAGTGTAAGAATCTTGTCTACGTTACTACTGTCTACTTTGTTGTTATATTTGCCTATCTGCAGAATTAATTGTAATGTATTCCTTAACCCACCTTCCATATTTCAAACTAGTTTGTTATTTTTTGGGATGAGCTGTGGGTAAAATGGAAGGCTATTTTGGCCTCATAACTTCTGATTTAATCATTCTGTATTTGATGTTTAGAGGCGGCAAGGGCATAGGGTAGTTAATGTTGAGAGTATTGGTCTAACTTTTTAGTGTTGCTTGGTGTTAACAGAAAATCAGTGGAGTTGAAAGGGAGCCTATCTTGTATTATTTTTTTTTTACGAGAATAAATGAATAATTGAATATATGTTAATTTTTTTTACCAAAAGTATCTATGAAGTGCAGAAAAACATTTAATCTTGTTATGAACTCATACCAACTTATAAACAAAAGTAGTTCTTGTAAAGGCTTGGGCAGTTGTCACCCATTGAGCTGGGCCTGGTCTAAATTTTAATAAATTTCATGTGTGTGTATCAGGCTCTAGATTTGTTAAGGGATGACTAATGTGCCCAAACGTAATGGTATCTAAAACAGTTACTTAAACATTAGACTTTCCTTAAGAGAAAACAAGCTCTGTGGTTGCCATTAAGCCCACCAAATATTGCTTTTTATAAAAGACACATTAGAGGAAAAAGCATTGAAACTAAAATGCAAGTAATGGGTCTAGATACTTATATTTGATAATGTTACCAATGCAATTTTTTTTAAGTAACCCTTTGAATTTAAAAAATATATGGGTATAAGCACGTGTACTCTTCAAGTACTTTAACCAAACTCTACCTACTACCACTGTCATCAGAATATTGCTTTTTCTAAGCCATAGCTTAGTCACATCAATATATTGTTGACTCTATATGGCCGGAATCCTATTCTTGTATCACTTCCTCAATCTGGAATCTTCTATTTTGATGTTTGGTTCTGTATTTTCATATGGCATGGCATCATGTGGTATCCCATTGTTATAGAAATTTCTTCACAGGAACTAAGTTAAGAACTCACAAGGTAATCTTTTTCATTCCTCAGCATTGGCCGCATCAATCCTGAATTATATGCTTTAGGAGCTGGTAGTTGGAAATCTGATGCATCTCAAAAGCAGCCAGAACCAGATATCTGGATGAAGAATTATGCTAATGCACTTTGCATCAATACTTGGCAGGTACTCGTTGAATCTTTGGTTCTTAATTCTAAATTACCATTTCTACAATTTTGCTACTCCATATATATTTGCTGGCTATAAAATTGTGAAGTGGACCCTGATGGTGCATTTAAAAAAGTTGGGATATCTCTCTGTCCTGGCTGCTGCATTTGCTCTTACTTTGCTCAAAACTCAGTGTTGTCTCTCATTTAGTGTCTGATTTAACAAATTACTAATTTTCAAAGATCTGAATGCTTATATTTGAAAAAGGATTTGCTGCTGGAATTCGATAGTTGATTCCATAATGCTGCATAAACACCTAAACAAACAGTTGACTATAACATGTAAATATTTTCCAGACTGAACCAGTGCAGCTAAATTATCTTTTCCTATTTGATGCTGCTTGGATTCCCAGATTAAAACTTGTCTTTTGTTTTATATATGAAAAAAAACCTTTTTCCATTTTTGTAATAATGTAAGTAAAATTTAGTTTCAAATCAAATCATTGCAAGCCCAGGACTTGGAAGCATTATTCCTGATAAATAGAAAAGCATTATTCGTTATAAGTAAAACCCTTTTACCCTTTTGCCCTTTTCCCAGATTAATGGGCTCAAATCAAATCATTGCAAGCCCAGGACTTGGAAGCATTATTCGTGATAAATAGAAATGCTTGGGGGGAGGGAGGTTGATATTAGTGCTGAGTTGACAAGTTTATTAGGCCTTACAATATAAGAAGTGGAGAATTAAGTAAAGAGTAGGAAATGAGATATATGTTTGAAATAGTTTCTCTCAGGATCTTTGCTCTATGAATACGGGGGTCTTTTTTCTGTAATAGCTCTTGTTTTGAATCTATAATACAGCTTTCTATTTCTCTTGAATTAGGTTTCTGTCACATTCTAGTTTTTTATACTTTCAAAACGACTTCTTATATTTCAAGGATAGAATCTTGGGCTTTACTACCATACCTTTTTTGGCTTTTTACTTGTGGCAATTTCAAAAAGATATTCGCAGAAGGGGGAGCGTGCACATGTGTGCGAAAGACGTCATTTAGTCATTTCAACAGTGTGCTTCTTTTTTAGGTGAAAAGATATATGGATGCTTACTCAGCTTCGTCAGCTGTTGGATTTTCCCACGATGACTTGTCCCAAATAGCAAGTGTTTATGCTCAAGCAGAGAATCATTGGTTGTACTCCACCAAAAAGCTTCTGCTTGATAAAGACAATGCCAGTGATGCATTAGTGCCTGCACTTAAGTGGCAAATTGATGCATACTTCAAATTTCTAACAACAGTTGCCGAGTTAGCTCGTTCTAAATGGACCGAGTTTGATTTAAACATGATGGGAACTGGCATCGGAATCATGTTAATATCACTTATATTTCAAGTTTTTGCTATCTTAAGGGCGACCAAACAACATGGTGTAAATTCATCGTCGTCTGGAAATTCATCAATTATCACTTCCTCAACTTTTACATTATTTTTACTGGGAATACGTTCATGTAGCCTCCTTTCGAACAGTTATATCTGTAAGTCTGAAATTCTTCACATGCTTTCCAATTTGTATATCTAAAATGTTTAAAATTCATGGTCATAATGTGAATCTCAATTAAACTTTGTTGTCAGTGGAGGAAGGAAAAGTAGCAAATTTTCTTTTGAGCACATCTGGGATTGTGGCATTACGGCAATCAGTTGTCAAGGAGAAGCTGCTAACAGAAGTATGTATTTAGTTTACTCTACTTTCTTAATTTGTTTAAAAACTCAGTATTATCTATATGAACTTTCTTGCATGCTAAGGTATGTGTTCCTGCAGAGCATTGGCTTCCTTCTTTTGAGCACCCTGTGCCGATTCGCCATCGAAGTTGGGCTGTCCAAGCAGGCTGCAACGTCTGCTTTCATGAAAGACAACAGTTCATGGATGGCCAGCTTAGCATCTGATTTACCTGTTTGGGACTATACAGCAAAACTTATACCAATGCTGGTTTTGATTCTGTTAGCATTTTGGCTTTACAAGGCCACCAATTGCAGCTTCTTTGACTGGCCTTGGAAGTATGTCATACTGGGTACTATCTTGAGTTATATGCTAATGCTTGTGCATTTGATCACAGACAGTGATGGGTTTGGTGTTGCAGTGATGCCTGAAAGCATTGGAAGAACTTATATTCCTAGAATTGTTTATGCTATTGCTTTGGGACAATTGTTATTATTGGCATGTGGTCAACTATTTAAGCATAGCTGTTCAGATTGCAAGACAAATTTAGTTGCGAAAACAACTGCCATGTTGTCTGCATGGAGTTCACCTGTAATCCTTCTTTCTGGAAAACAGGGTCCCATAATTGCCTTCGCATCCATAGTTGGAGGTGCTCTTTATTTTTGTGATCATATGCTGTATACTTGATTTCTGTACATGATTCTTCAGACACATTTTTGGCAGGCTTTGTTTACGCTGTTAATATTTGTAGATTAGCATTGGTTTTACTTTCATGAGCTTAAGAAATATGTTTTGTCTATGAATTTACCTTCCAGGCTATTGCATTATGAGGTTGGATAATATAGAAACTAGCAAGAATAGACCTGGCAGAAGTTTTTCTATTATGCAATGGAGCCTCTTCGCCACATGTGTCTTCTTTTGCAGTGGTCACTGGTACTTTCATAATTTAACTTTTGAGTTATAACTATCATTTCTTTTCAAAGATTGTGTATAAATTCACAGTTTTATTGCTCTTGCATTCTGTTGGTTTTTTTCAGGTGTGCGTTTGATGGTCTCCGCTATGGAGCTGCATTTATAGGGTAAGTAATATGTCATGTGTGTGCTTATTATTTTTAAGGAGTATATATCAAACACTTGAGATACATTTGGTGTGGGAATGTGAAACTCTTGCACAATTAAACAAACGTAACCATTGCAATCTGCCTATATTAAAATTGTTTCTGTCAGGAGAATAAACTCGTTGGTTATTGGCTTTTAAAGGGTTTTTTATTTTTTTTTAATATCTTTCTGTTTTTACTTTTATTATTACTGCTCACTTGGTAAATCAATCATAATATTAATTCATTTTCAGGTTTGAAGAGTTTGTGCTTGTTCGCCAAGCAATCCTTCTTACGATTGATACCTATGGTTTTTCTATCATCCTTCCAGTATTTGGACTCCCCTTTCTTGTAGCAACTAAGTATCAGGGTAATCTCGGAAAGCATTTTCTTTTCACACAATTATCTCAAGTGAGTGTTCTTCTCCTTTTGTAGATCCACTACTTGATCACTGAATGCTTTGCTTGATCAACACAATGACCTTTCTCTGTTTTATATAGATGTATACAATGTACGGGCTCATAACAGCAGTTACAACCACTTTCACTATACTGTGTGTCACAATTCAAAGGCGGCACCTGATGGTAAATGGGCAATTTTTTATTTCAATAATTTTCTTTTGCCTATTTCCAAATATTTGATGCCAGTATATTATACTAAATGCATATTAATATTAAATTTTGCAGGTTTGGGGCTTATTTGCTCCGAAGTTTGTTTTTGATGTCTTTGAACTTGTTCTTACAGATGTCTTGATTTGTTTGGCCTCAATTTACTATTTTGATCAAGGGAATGATGATGATCCGGAACTGAAATCATCAGACTACTGAATACACACTGATTTATTATTTTTTTATTTTTTTTACCTTTGCTTCCGAGCTTCCATAGCATTATACTCTGCCGATTTACTTTAGATTGATATTGATTTTGTTTGTTTAAACACAGCACAACTGTGAAACCGAAAGTATATGGTAGCAGACAGACTTCAATTTGTACTCTCCGTTGCTGCATAAAATTTGCTGTTCGCTGATTTTGCTATGACAATGTGACAATTTTAAGAATTTACACTCTTCCCCTAATAAAAAGAAAATAGTATACACTCTTAATAGAATAGTTATTAAATGCTTTGTGATCACTACAATATATATATTTTTTATATTATATTTGCTATATTTTTGGTGTATTGAAAAAGATAAATATGATTTATTACAATTTAAAAGTGAGAAATGTCTGTAACTATAATTTTAATCAAAATCAAAATTTTATAAGAATTACTTTTCACAATTTATAAAAAGAGCGGACAAACTGATAATCCTTTTAAACGCTAGTACTCCCTCCATCTCAAAATAATTTTCTATTTAACATTTTTATCTGTCTCTAATAATTATCACTTTGCGGTATTTATTATTTTTGTTCATCTATTATACCCTTATTTATAGAATTTCATCAAACTTAACTATTTTGTTAGCAATTAATAAGGGTATATTAGTACATGATATTGATTTTACCATTTAAATGAACACAATTAATCATTTTCTTAAAACCGTACACAAACCTTAAATGACTATTAATTTGAGACGAAGGGAGTACTACATAAGAAAAATAAGTTTAGAATTAAAATGTGTTAATACATGTGCATGATAAATTAGATACTAACAGAGTCCTAAAAAAAAAAATTAAATACATAAACAAATATGTATTGATATGAGACTTTGGAGGGTGCTCTCCCAATGTCTTAGGTAGGCGTTGGGCACTACATAAGCAAATACATTGATTAGTTGATTTTTTTTAGTGGATATACTACAACTATTTTTGTTTTGAAGTAGCATATACTACAACTATTATTATTATTATTTAGGAAAGGATCTTTTCCTTTCTATATCTTCTTCAATCCGTTACCGAGAAGCATGAACAGGAACCCATGTCCGCCACTGTTACTACCCATATTATTCCATTAACAGATTATTTTGAATGACAAGAAAAGTTGAACATAACACATGTAAGGAGGTAAAACAACAAACTGAAAGTCAAATTAAAATTAAGGAATCTCCCAAAACAAAACAAACTAAAATTAAAGAGATTAGAAATCCGACTGCCTCCATAGCAGACAATTTATTTGATTATAATAAAATTAGTTAATTTGGTGTTTGCATCTTTATTATATTCATGTGTGTTTGATGCATATATCCCTAAATTAGGATGGGAGGTTAACAGCAAAATATCACAAACTATGGCGGTGATGTTTAATGCCCAATAAGAAAAGAGGGCATACAGTAATGCGTTGAAGAAGAAACAACAGAATGAAATAGGATGTTAACTTTGTGTTGTTTTCTAAAAAGCAAAAAGCTGATGTGGAAAAAATAATAAATGTGTCAAGTTTTTATTGAAGAACAGCACCAACAGTATGTATGGTACTTTATCTAAGGTTTGTCCTTTAGAATGCTAATTAGTGTCTATCTACTAATTAAAAAACAAATACCTCATTCTCATTCATTCTATACTATATATAAAGAAAACTACCCCTTTCAGCACTTTTGGGTTGGATTTTTTTCAAAAATATCTTCAATTTTCAATTCAAATAACACATGTAACAAATAGATAAGAATAAATTTAAATATTAAAATAAAAGTGTAACAAACACAAATGTCCAATTTTTTCCTTTATCATTTAATAAGTGTAACAAACTAGATGAGTGCATCTACACTTACTTTTTTTTTTTTGAAGGAATCTACACTTACTTTTTTATTATTCTTATTATACCCTTAAATAACAACTACATGGTACAAAGGTTTTCCACAACCCAAAGAAGCGGAAGCAAGAGGTCTAAAAGAAGCGATAAAATGGCTTGGTACCTTGAGGTTTCCTTCGGTGTCTATAAAATTTGATTGCAAGCAAGTGGTTGACGACATCTCAAGCAATCTCAGCACCAATTCAATGTTCGGCGCAATTCTAAATACTCGCAAAGTTTCACTTATGAATCATCAAAACTTTAAGATAAGTTTCATTAAGAGACAAGCAAATAATGTTGCCCACTTGCTAGCTAGGGCGTCATTATCTTATGCTAGTTCCCAAGTTCATGATTATATGCCATCTTGTATTAAAACTACTATTATGAATTAAATGAGTTAAGTTTGTTTAAAATTATAAAAGTGAGGGGAGGTATGGTAACATTATTTGAGTTGGCCAAAATTCTTGCTCTAAATGGTCACACTGTCACCTTGATTAACTCCCCCAAAAACATTGATCAAATTCCTAAACCACCCAAAACAATTCAACCATTCATCAATTTCGTTAAATCTCCTTTACCACACATAGAACAACTACAAGGTGAAGAGAGCATGCAGAATATTCCAAAAAATATGATTGGTTATCTTAAGTTGGCTTATGACGGTCTACAAGACGATGTTACTGAGATACTCAAAACTTCTAAGCCTGATTGGGTTTTCTATGATTGTGCAGCTGATTGGTTGGCAGCAATTGCCAAAAGTCTTAACATTCCTTGTGCTCATTACAGTATACTTGCAGCTTTGAATGTATGTTTCTTTAATCCACCGAGGGATCAAGTCGTAGACATGTGTAGCCCACCAAAGTGGCTTCCTTTCCAAACAATCGTTTATCTCAAACCTTATGAGATGATGAGAATAAAGGAATCCGTTAAGAATGAGTCTGGTGGAAAAACAGTCACTACTTCTGATACCACCAAAGTATTCACAAGTGCTGACATGTTTGTTATCAGAACCTCTAGAGAACTTGAAGGTCCATGGCTAGATTATCTTTCTGACCGATACAAGGTTCCTGTGCTTCCAGTTGGAGTGCTTCCACCATCATTGCAAATAAGAGACGACAAACAGGAAGAAAACAACCCTGATTGGGTCAAAATCAAGGCATGGTTGGACTCAACCCTGATTTGTTCCATATGCTTCGGTGCTTTTCTATCGTAACATATACTAATTCTCATATCTCTTCATTATCCTCGTCATGCACGATGCATACAAATTGGATGGTTTTTTATGCTGTTATTCCATACTTGGAGAAAATTGTTTATGAACAACACTTGCTTCAACTAAGACTATAACTAAAAAGTAAAAACTGTAAAATGTACACATTGATTGAGTTACGTCAAGTTTTAACTGTTGATTGTAACCGTAGAAAAACATTTACATAATTTTCCAAGTTGTGTTTGATATCCTCAGTCAATGTACTGATATATAGAATTTAATTTGTATACAGAATTAGTGTAAAAATATTTACACTATTAATTAACTAACCATAAGCATAAAATTGTTTAATTTTATGTTTCATTTTACATAATTTATGATTGATCGATTGAAGTTAAGGGTTTATAATTTGTTGAGGGTTTCCATTTTAAGTAGCTTTGTATGAGAATAGTGGTGCTGATACTGTTAATTATTTCTACAAATTTTGACGTTTATGTCTTTGGAAATAGTATATATGTCAATTGAATTGAGTTTGACTTTTCTATTACCATTTTGACCTAATTTTCCCAATTGTTCTCTTGTTATATTTTGATTTGCCCTTTATGTGCTTCTGTTCTGCAATTTTGTCATGCACCAATCTCTGGTCTGTATTTTTTATTCGAAGGATGTGTGTGAACTAGTGCAGTGACAACATCTAGTAAATTAGATCCATCTTCCAGTAGCCTGGATAGACCACTGCACATTGTACAACACGTATCCAACATAGCTGCTTCATTAGATAGATCAGGTAGCTTTCGAGAATGCATGAAAAATTCATTTTGTCTTCTCTGCCCACTATGTTGAAAAGTAGTGAAGTAGATCTCCAGCAACACATGGGGATGTGGAGAGCTTCTTTAATTATGTGCATTTTAATCTGAAGTTGCAAGCAACACATTTTGATCACAAGTCTAATCATCATGATTCATGTGGATTATAAGCGACATGTTAATGCTGCTCTTGGAATTACAACTGATGAATCTCCCTCTAGTTCTGCAAAAGGAAAGCTACTGCTATCCACAGTACCAGAAGATGTCAAGCGTATGAGGGATGGTTTGAATTCAAGCACTGTGAAGGCGAGGTAGTTCTTTGTAAGTTTTTTACTTGCATTTAAGATAGATTTGTTTAATTAAGGAATAGCATTGCATAACTATGCATTTCAACAGGGAACGAGTGAAAATGTTCAATGAGGCCTTATCTGTATTCTATGAAGTTTTCCCACCGTACTGGAATTCATAATGAATGTGTCTAGTGTTTTTCTTACCATCATCCTGCCTAAGCATTCTCTGGTTTTATCTTTTTGTATTGTATTCCTTATTTTTATTGTCCTTGAGAATGTTTTTCGAATATTTGCTTCAACTTTTAACCAATTTTCTTTGCACTTTCTGTTTCGGTGTTTAATACTGCAGCTTGAGCAACACTGGCGGGTTGTTTCAGCGAGTGCTTTTACGGATCCAGGGAAGAATATGTCTGATTAAGACATGAAGGTTTGTGAATAGGTTTAGGGTGAAGAAATGTATAACAATCAATGCAATATATACTGTTTGAGCCGGTCAGTTAGTCAACAGAACCTTATGATGAATGAAAGTATCATTAACGATGTGTGATGTGCAGCTTGCATAGTCTATTAGAGTAAGAATTTTTAATCAAGGAAAATTTCTAGTTTCTCTCCAATAACCATGTTGTCTGCATGGAGTTCAACTGTCATTCTTCTTTCTGGAAAACAGGGTTCTGTATTTGCCTTTGTATCCATAGTTGGAGGTGCTCTTTATTTTTATGCTCATATGCCGTATACTTAATTTCTGTACATGATTCTTTAGACACAATTCTGGCAGGCTTTGTTTATGCTGTTAATATTTATACATTAGCATTGGTTTTGTCATTTGGTTTTACTTTCATGAGCTTAAGAAATATGTTTTTGTGTATGGATTTATCTTCCAGGCTATTGTATTAGGTTGGATAATATAGAAGAAGAAGATGGCAAGAATAGACATGGCAGAATTGTTTCTTTTATGCAATGGAGCCTCTTCCCCACATGTCTTTTTTTTTTCTTGTTTTCTTTTTTCAGTGGTTACCGGTACTTTCATAGTTTAGTTCTTGGAGTTATAACTATCATTTTTTTTTCAAAGATTGTGTACATTCACAGCTTTATTGGTCTTGCATTCTGTTGGTTTTTTTCAGGTGTGTGTATGATGGTCTCCGCTATGCTGCTGCATTTGTATGGTAAGTAATAATATGTTGTATGCGTGCTTATTATTTTTTATGAGTATATATCAAACACTTAAGATACATTTGATATCGGATGTTGGAGCTCTTGCACAATTAAATAAATGTTACCATTGCAATCTGACTATATTAAAATTTCTGTGGAATACTTGGTTATTGGCTTTTAAAGGGGTCTTGTCTCTTTCTGTTTTTACTTCGTTTATTACTGCTCACTTGGCAATTCAATCTTCTAAATACTAGTTCATTTTCAGGTTGGAAAAATTTATGCTTGTTCACTAAGCAATCCTTCTTGCAATTGATACCTTCGGTTTTTCTATCATCCTTACAGTATGTGGTAGCACTTGGACTTCAAAGTTAGTCTTCCTTTGCTGCAGAAAATTCTGTTGTTCACTGATGTGACAATTTTAAGAATATATCCATGATAGGTTAGTTATTAAATGCAATTGAGATTCTAAACCGAGATCGGTTCAATTAGTGAAGGTGCACAAAATAAGATAAAATAATAAAACTCTAGAAAAAATAATAATATTGAATTGGGGTCAAAACAAAATAGAAAGTTTAATTTTAGTAGAGTCGGACTAGGAGGTGGAGTTTTACAGAAAGTATTCTTAACCACTGCCTCACAACCATCCTCTTGAACCAGCTTACTAATGGCATTAATACGGCTGCGTGTATTTGCTACGACCTAAAAGAATTTCAAATCTGTATTACCATTTTTAAGCTATTTGACCTTTGTGCATTGTTTCCAAAATGCCTCCTCTGGAAAAACAATGTATATTAATGCGGTTCTAACTCCCTAAGATGCTGAAACTGGTTTGTTCAAGGCTTTAATGTGGTTACATTAGTTGGTTGTTTATCATTCAACTGGATTGTGAACTAATAGTGGACGGTATCAATGGAGATTAGACTTGTGCAACCGAGTTTGGCTCTATTTTGTATTTTAATTAAAACTATATAAGATTAGTTTTGGTAGGAAGCAAACAAACCTTGTTGTTCACACACACCCTTGTGAAGGTGTCGATGTTTTATACATGCAAAGCTCTCAGGTTTTTGATTTCAATTCATCGCCGTATTAGAGAATGTTTCGGATGCTGTAATCACACGAGAATAGAATATGAAGAAAACATGTGTAATCTATACTAAAAAATATTAAGGAATAATATTTTTATCATTAACTAATCAAAAGTTTAGGATCTGTTTATTTTGAGAAAAAACTATCTTTTATTTTTTATTATAATTATAAAATGATAACGTGCTTCTTTTATGTTCAAAGGTTTGAACAAAACAAAACAAATTTTAAAAAACAAACAAAACAGAAAACATCAAAAACCTCTTTTGTTTTACCAATATTGTAAAAACAAAAATAGATTAAAAATAAGGTGACAGTTTTTTTGTTTGTTTGAAGAAGGTGACAGTTTTAGCTATAAAAGTAAAATAAATCATTTCTTAGAGCAAAATATTCTTAACCAACACTATAATGATTTTGGATTCTTTCAGATTCTTCATCCATTATTATTATTAGAGATCTTATTATTATTGGTTGAAATCTCCTTGGCATGGAAGGCTGAAGGGTAGCGAGTTAATTAGAAGAGGAGAGGAAGAATTATATTGAATTTGGAATCAGGATTAGAGAACGATTTCCAAGTTAATTAACTTGTTTGATGATTATTACTATCTTATATCCTATAACAGGTGAGTCTATCTTCATTTTTTAACTTCCTTCTAAATAGATTTGGTCTTTGCAATTTTTGGTTATCTTGATGTATGTCAGTTGTTATATCTTCCATGTTTTGGGGAGATTTTTGTGATTTTATTAATTTTATTTCTAATTTTTCATTTAATCACAATGAAGCTCTTCCATTTGTAGGAACTCTCTAGTCTCTAATTGTACAACTTTCTTGGGCTACAAGGTAGCGTAGAATACACACCGTTGGCAAGGGTTACAGCTTATACTTTACATCGTTCTTCTAACTCATGAGAGGCACTTTCACTCCATTGCAATCATCTCCCATTCACATTTCAATTTTAGATTTTTGCTAGCGCTTGTTGTATCCATGGCAACACTTCACCAACGCCGCCGTACTGGAGTTCATATTGTTGTTGCCGGAGACCAAGGATCTGGAAAATCTAGCCTCATTGTTACTTTCGCCACTGGAAAACCTGTGATGGATGTGCCTCCGGTATTGGATCCCACCAGGCTGCCTAAATATCTGTGTCCAGAGGGTGTGCCAATCACGATCATCGACACCTCTTCCTGGTATCAAAACATTTGTAATTTTGTGTTGATAGGGAAATGTTTACACTAATCTGAATCTCTTTGACATTTCACTTCCTTATTTTAATTTTTTTCTTGCTGTTGCTGCTTTTGTAGTGCCGAGGATAATGATAAAGTTGCTGAAGAACTAAAACGGGCTGACACAGTTGTCCTCACTTATGCTTGCGATCGACATGAGACATTTGAAAGTCTAAGTAAATTTTGGCTCCCGCATCTTCGCAGTTTAGAGGTTTATGTTCTCTTTTCTTTTTTGCATCTACAATGTGTAAGGAATTAGGTTATACACTGCATCTGTAGTCAAAGTGATAAATATATAGGGCTGGCCCAATCCCCTCAATCATCTATGCAACTGAGTATTACAGATCCTAGTTCTATGAATTCTCTCAATCTTTCTTTCATTTTCCTCTGGTTGTGATCCCAAGTAATGTATTTTCAATTTCAGTTCCACTCACACTCCTTTATAAGTGAAGAGAGAAAATAAAAGAGGGAGAAAATTAATATTTGGCAAGAATGGCAGGGATAACCTGATTTAGATAATTACAAACTGTTAAACCAATTATGCTCATCTTTTTTGTATCATATATTCTTATGCACATGCCTGTATACATGTTTGTTGGACAACTCGGTCAGATTCAGTTCGTATAATATACTTAATTGCATGCATGACTTATATCTGATCTTATTGAACAGGTGAAAGTTCCTATTATAGTGGTTGCTTGTAAGCTTGATTTACAACAAGTAAATCAACAAGTGAGCCTAGAAAAGGTAATGCAACAGTTCCCAGAGATAGAGACTAGCATTGCGTGTTCAGCATCTAAGCATTTGCGGGTATCTTTCGTTCATACTATTACAATCAAATTCCATATTATTTTGAAATCTTATATCAAAAGTGATAATTAGGTATATCTGGATTTGTTTGATGCAATTTCAATTAATTTTTTTTATGAAGGTTCCTGATGTTTTCTGCTATGCATAAAAGTCTGTTCTTTATCCACTGGGTCCATTATTTTGCCGGAATTCAAAGACTCTAAAAACTCGATATGTGTGGGCTTTGAAGCGGATTTTTATCCTCAATGACTTTGACAGAGATGGCTTCCTTAGTGATACTGAACTGAATAATTTTCTGGTTTTACTTTTTCTTTCTCATATTAAACATGAAAATTGTTGGCTCATTTATTATCTGAATATTATAGTCTGACTCAATGTAGCTTGATTGCCATTCAAAAAAATAAACTTATTTCAATTATGTAATCATAGGTTAACTTGTATAGATTTTGTGAAATATTGAACAAAACTATCTACAGGTTAAATATTTCAATGATCCAGTGCTACGATCTCAATTCGCGGATGCAATGAAGGTTGTGCAAGAAAAATTGTCTGAAGGTGTGAATGAACATGGACTTACTTTGACAGAATTTCAATGTATTCATGCCTCTTTAATAGAAAATGGGTTTCATGAGACACCATGGATTGTGCTTAGGAATTTTGAATACAATGATGATACCAAGCTTGAAGATGACCAAATTCCAGCTCTGAAACGTGCTCCTGATCAGGTTTTTTTTTGCGACAAATTGTGGTCTCTATATTGTTTTCTTTATTTATCAGACCTGTTTTTGATCAATTGTTGACAAACTACTATTTTATTCTAATCAAAATTGGATTTAATGTCTACAGAGCATCGAGTTGACAAATGAAGCTGTTCATTTCTTGAAGGAAATTTTTGTCGCATTTGATGTTAATTGTGTATGTCATTTGCATATACGATCTTGAATATTTTTACTTTTTCATGCCGCTCTTTAGACATTTTCAGACATTTTCTCAACCGGCTTTATTGTGATACAAATTGAAATTTAACCATATTTTTTCATTCCTACAGGATGGGATGTTGCAACCCGAAGAACTTAAAGAATTGTTTTCCACTGCTCCAGAAAAGTAGATCGCTTTCTCACATTCTACGTGACACATAAGTTTACTTTATTATACACCATTTCATGGTGGATTGGTTTGCATTGGTTTCTTCTAAGATTGGTAATGGGGTAATTTGATGTGGAATCTTTCTTGGGTTGTGTAGATTTTTACAAAGTCTAGCTATGCTATTTTTTATATGCATGTCTTTCCTTAGTCTGGTTGTCAATTACTGAGGGCTCTTGCCAATGTTATTTGATATTTTATGTTTTTTGATTACAGTCCCTGGATCGGAACTCCATATGAGGATGTTGTAGATGAGAATGCATTTAGAGGACTATCACTTGATGCATTTTTGTCAAAGGTGCTCAAGTCTTGTATCTTTGTCTATTCCTCTTCCTTGCATTTTGCCGAACAATTTTTGTAGCGGAGTGATGGACTTTGCTTGAGAGTTTTATCATTAAATTAATTGAAACGCTTATTGAGAATCAAAGTTGCCTTAGTTTTATATCACGTGTGACTATATGTCTAGTCTATGTATCTTTAAGTGCGCTTAACGTTTTATCTGCAATGTTGTCATGAATTACCATTGATCTTTAATACACATCTTATATTTTTATGTACAGTGGGCATTCATGACCCTGCTAGACCCAACTTTTAGTGTGGAGAATCTGATTTACATAGGTTACCCATATTATCCATCATCTGCTATCCATGTGACTAGGAGGCGGCATTTAGATCGCAAAGAACAACAATCGCGACGGAATGTATTTCAGTGCTTTGTTTTTGGACCTAGGGATGCTGGAAAGTCTGCATTGTTGAAATCTTTTATTCGATGGTATTTTTATTATATGTTGCCTTTAAGCTTTTTGGTACAGTGGTAATACAAATTTAATTATTTAGTATCATACCTTTTTTAATGTTGTTGAGTTCATAATGCAGGCCATTTCCTGAAACTTATATTCCAACCAACGAGGATCGTTACGCTGTAAATGTTGTTGATTTGCTATGGTAAATTATACTTGATCAACAGGTTATGACCATAACTTATTTTTGTTAATATATTTATTTTATTATCTCGCATTTCTTTCTTCAAGTTCATGTTTTATCATTTTGTTGCAGGAAAACAAGAAATATCTTGTGCTGAAAGAGATTCATGAAGATGGAGTCAGAGAGCTGCTGGCTAATAAGGAGTCTTTGGCCTCTTGTGACATTGCCAGTTTTGTTCATGACAAGTAAGTGCTCATATTTAAGTTCATTATGCCAATATACCATAGAAATTATGGACTACCTTCTTTACATATTCTAATATTTGCATCAGTGTCAGGATAAGTGTCACTATTAAATTACTTAGTGGTGTTTATGAGATTTGGAGAAATTACAACTGGTCTTCTTGAATTGAAGTTTTGATTAATTGTGTAGTGTGTTCAAGTATTTTAGCTCATACGCCATGTTTCAACATCTTGATTTAAAAACACTTACAAAAATCATGCTGTGCACTTAAGAAGATGTACAAGTCAATGAGTCACTGTGAGATTGCATGGTATTCGTTAAAAAAACCTTCTTAATTTACAACTCTACCAATTCGTTTATGAGCTTTAAGGTTAAAAGTAGTTTCATGTTCATTCAGTTTCACAAACAACTCATACTAAGTAACATGGAAAAATGTTAGTTGTATATATCTGACTAAATATTCGTTTTAGGTCTAATGAGTCCTCATGGAAGGCATCATCTAAACTCCTTGTAGAAATTGCTCGTCATGGAGAACATACCGGCTTTAAGGTGCCCTGCCTTATAGTTGCAGCTAAAGATGACCAGTATTCATTTCCAATGGCTGTACAAGAGTCAACTAGGGTATTTTCATTAACTTATTCATTTGCATAATCATATATACATAATTATTCATGCATATAGTAGTCTGTGTATATGTATACTTTTAGGTTCAAATTGAAATAATACTTTTGACGTGTCGGTGTGTCTTGCAGGTTAGTCAGAACATGGGAGTAGAGGCTCCTATACCAATCAGTGCGATGTTAGGAAATCTCAACAGTCTATTCCACCGAATTGTAACTGCTGCTGAGCACCCTCATTTAAGCATTCCTAAAACTGAAGTTGGAAAAAACCGCAAGCAATACAATCGTTTACACGTTCCTGAAACTGGAGATGAAAATAGACGCAAGTTGTACCATAGGCTTGTAAATCAAACTCTTATGTTTGTTTCAGGTATATCCGTTTTAAGGTTGATTTGTTAGTTGTTCATCAAGTTTCTTTTGGCTTTGTATCTTAAATATGCACAATCTTGTATGCTAACTTATTTGATTTTTAGATGATGTGATTAGCTTGGTTCATGTGTATAGTTCATTTTGATATTCCATTGTGTTCTCTCTCTTGTAACCTTGAAGTGGTGTGTGACCGTTGTCCATACTTGTTTAGTTTCATGTCCTTCTAATTTGTGGAATGGCAAGATGAATTGAAGTGGTGTGTTCTCTTTGTAATTTTATTTTTGGATGTTTAATGATTTATTATTGAATAATATTGCAGTTGGAGCTGCACTGGCGTTCGTTGGAGTGGGAGCTTGTAGGATTGCAGGGAAGAATAAAGTATGGTTGAGATACAAATGTTTTTCCTTAAAATAAAATACAAATGTTTTTGGGAAGATTTACGTTCCAACTTCGAGGTGAAGACAAACGGATATTGTTAAGATTGGTTGGTTAATGATAATAATTAACTTTACTTTGGTAAAAAAAAAATGTAATAATAGATGAAATAATATGAAAATTGTTTTTCTCACATCAATTATTTCCTAAACACACATGAAAATGACTGATTTATCTCCATCGGTAATTAACTACCGTTCCCACCAATAAATGTTCACAGTCTTTCATGCATGTTACACTATCCATTTTAAAATACAAAGTGATGTGGTGCAACAAATGTTAGTGTACATTGCACATCCTTTAAATCCTTACAAAAAGTATCAAGCATTAAAATAATGTAGGATTAGTGTGTGTTTATAGTGGTGGTGGTGGTGGCAATTATATCAACCATGGCTAATTTGCAAACCATAATCAGGTTATTTTTTGACCGAATGGGATATTCATTGAAAGAAAGAACTTTTTGAAGGGAAGACAAAAATAGAAAGTAATGTTTGGTCCCTCCAATTCATTCATTCATTCATCTCCAACCAAACAATTCTATAACTCAACAAAGATGGGACCAATGTTATCGTTTTTGTTGGCCAGCAACATACCAACATTGAATGAATTATATATGGTTGTGTGTTGTCACGGATGGAAGGACGATATTCTCAACATAGCGTTTTACCGTCTATGGTCACAACTTACAATGGTTTTTTCCCCTTCTTTTCCTATTTGCAAATTGCAACCATATTTCTATTTGATAGCAAGAATAAGTATGAACCGGAATGAAAGAAAACAACGAAAAATTTAAAATAAATTTTTGTTGAGGGAAAAAAACTTTATTATTTGGATAACAAATAAAGAAAACTAGAATACTTTTTGTTTTTTTTTTCTCACGGTAATTAAACTCTATGACCTCAATTGCTAGGAATTATGAGTGTTTAAATTCAAACCATGCCGCATATATATAAATTTTGGGTTTTTGTTAACAAGTGCTTCTGGGGCACTCTTTAAACATACTAAATTAATAAATTATTCTTTAAGGGTGTGTTTGATTTGCTAAAAAATGAAGGACATGACAGTTGAACTTCAGTTGCCCAGTGTTTGATTTATAAAACTGTTTCAGGTACAGGACAAACTGGAGGCAAGGGACAGGACAAAAACAGATATTTTTGTCCTTCACCAAACCAGAACACAACTTTTTGTCCCACGTACAAGTTGTCTAAAATACAAAAATAACATTTCGTTCCCCAAAAATCATATAAAACAAAAAAAATTATTCAATGCTATTAAAATTTGTCATGTACTGTTCTGCCTTGTGTTGTGTTGTTCTATCTTGTACTGTTCTGTCTTGTACTTACTGTCCAGTACTTACTATTAAAGTTTTCAATTTTTAATGCACTGATTACACAAACTTTCATAAAAAGTTACCTATTTAAAGTTTTTAACTAGTGCCCCGGGGGCACTAGTTAATATTTCCCACAAATTTGGGTCTTGCAAACAAATGTTCTGAACACTCTTTCAAGTATTCTAAATTAAATAATTAAGAAGTCTAAAGAAGAAATTTAGTCTTGAAAATGGTGTCTTCAATGCATTGAAACTTTGAAAAGTAATTTTTTTCTAGTTAAAATTTACCAATTATTTCTAGAGATCAAATGATATTTGTATAACCACTTTTTGACAACTTTTATGACAACTTTCTGTCTCGTACTCACATTATAATAGAGAGAGAAAAAGGAAGAGAGAGAATAAGAAGATAATATAAGTATGAGGGAGAAAGTTGTCAAAAAGTTGTTAGAAAATGATTGTACAAATATCATTACTCTTTTGTTTTGGTTCTTGTGTCAATACCTCTTTTTCTTTGTAAAATTATGGTTGTTCTAAAAGTTGTCAATCAAATGGTTGTTCAAATAACACAACTCTTATTTCTATTTAGATATACTTAACAAATGTTTTTAGGGTACTTGTTAGCGGAACCAATTAAATAATTATTCTTTAAAAAAGTTAAATGTGTCAATTCTCAATGCACTAAATACACAAACATTTCTGTAACAAAAAAAAATACACAAACATTCATAAAAAAAAAAAAACTATCATTTAAAGTCTTTAAAAAGTGTTCTGTAGCACTCGTTAGCATTTTTCTATAAATTGCGGTAATGCTTAATTATTTAATAATTAACATAAGATGTTTCTTAGTCTATTATTTGTTAATTTTTATTCGGTTTTAATGAAATTATTAATTTAATATAATTGTTTACTATGAAAACATAATCAGTCATTGTTTGTTTTTGGGATAATCGATCATTGTTATTCAACGATAATAATTTTTAGTATATTGTAGGTCATATTTTGCAAAAAATATTAATAAAACATGATTTAATAAATATTAGTAGTAATAGATTATTTTTCACCACCAAAAAAAAGTAATTCTTCAAAAAACAAAGATTATTTTTCTAAATGTCATTTTTATTTTTGGTGGTGTCCACCCCAAACCTTGCATATATTATGAATTATCTTTACGAAGTGAGTTAAACTCGAGTATGCTCCTCATTCAGAATTTAAGTCAATCTTAAAATAATTAAGTATAAAAAATAATGTAATAAAGAGTGTTGTTCACCTGCTTTTGACAAAAAAAGTCTTCATCAATTTTATTTTTCAATTCAATACAAATGTTTTTGGTTCTCCGCCGGTCGTAGGATTAGTAAATTTGGAATCAGCCGGTCAATACAATAACATTGCTTGCTACGATAAATCAATAAATAATTCATATGATTTTCCCGTCGTCATTAATTTTCATGCAAGGAAGTCCTGAGTGAGTAACTATTATAAATGTACATCTTTGTTACGCATTACACATTTAACATATATAGCCACCAATACAGTCTTTGTTTCTATCCTTTCAGAAAAGTTATTGCCTTCCACCTCAGCCATGGTAACTCTCTACTCATCTCGTGCACCATAATATAGAAAGGGTTCATAACTTTTATATCATATTATCTCTGTTGCGTGTAAAATATTATTCAAAAATTATTCAGCATGACCATTATTTAGCCATCTAGATTCTAGACTACAAACACCTTGGTTTTGTTTTTTCTTAGAATTTGGGTTTGTTTTAACTCGATTCTTATAAAATTTGTGTGCAAAGTGAGAACTGCTCCCACTTATTTAATTTGAGACTCTTAATACACTCTTCTAGACGTAGGACGGAATATATGGAATATAATCTGGTAGAAGGTGGTCCAACGAATCTTGAATAGGCTTTGATATCATCTAAAAAATTTAAGTTAGAACTAACTCAACTCACACAAAATTGGCTTATAAAGTGAGATCCTTAATATGTTTAGTGAAATTACCTAGTCCTCATAGTAAGGCAGACCACATTTAGAATCATAGCCAAGAGAAATACTTCATTTATATTATGTAAAATTTATTTCTTCTTTTGTCTAGTACGCAGGAAGAATTGAGAAAAAGTTTTTATTATATTATTGATTGATACACTTGAGTGTGCAATTCACTAAGGATTTCAAAGTATCGTGATGGGGATTCACGGTTATTTCTATTGCATCCAATTTGTATAAACTGATCGAGTGAATCGAACATAAAATTTAATGTGTCTACACACGCTTTAGAATTATTTATGCAACTATCATCATATTCTTCAACTTATTTTTGTTGAAGTTATTGAAGCATTAATCCAACACTAGATTTCACAAAAATGGCTTTCACAATTTTAAAATACAGGATTCAAAAGATGAGGCTAATGTTAAAGATGTTGAGTACCAAGCAGTAAGTAAACCGAAACAAGGAGGATATAGAGCTACTCATTTCATCTTTGGTGGGTAAACTATATATGTTCATCACAATTCCTTTAATTTATTTTTGAAATAAACCGAAATTCATTTATGTTTCGATTGCAGGAATGATGTTGCTTGATAACATAGGATTTGTGGCAAACATGGCAAGCTTGGTGTTATATTTCTTGTTTGTGATGCATTTTGACTCCCCTGGAGCTTCAACCACCACCACAAACTTCATGGGAACTACTTTCTTGTTGACTGTCGTTGGAGGGTTCATCTCCGATACATATATGAATCGTCTCAACACTTGCATCTTCTTCGGCATAATTCAGTTGTTGGTAAAGTATCACATTAAACAACTTCATTATTTGATAAACTTACTGAAGACATTGACTTGATGTTAGTATTTTTTGAATTGCAGGGATACGCCTTACTTGTAATTCAGTCCCATGATGAGAAACTTCAGCCAGAACTATGTGGAAAAAATAGTTGTTTACATGGTACAAAAGCTTTACTCTTCTACGCTTCAATATACTTGCTTGCACTTGGTGGTGGTGGAATCAGAGGTTGCGTTCCTGCTCTAGGAGCTGATCAATTTGATGATAAGAATCCAAAGGAATATCTCCAACTAGCAAGCTTCTTCAATTGGTTTTTGTTTAGTATTACAATTGGTGCTAGCTTAGGTGTCACCTTTGTAGTTTATGTTAGCACAATCTTCGATTGGTACAAAGGTTTTCTTATATCTCTTTCATGTTCTGCCTCTGCACTTATTTGCATTGTTGCTGGAAAGAGATTCTATCGTAAGCGAATTCCAGGGGAGAGTCCATTGTTGAGTATTTTACAGGTACCCTTCATTTTCTCAAATAATTATGTGTTAAGTGTTTCATATCACTAATTCTTTTGTAATTATTCTTGCAGGTGTTGGTTGTCACAGTCAAGAATTGGAGGGTGAAAGTACCTGATAATTCTGAAGAGTTGTATGAAATAGAGAGTCATAAGTCTACTTTAAAGAACAAACTCATTCCTCACACTAGCCAATTCAGGTTGGAGTAATTTTAGTTATTTCTATGATTTCCTTTAAGTTCAATAATATAGTAGTAATAGCATACCAATATGATATTTATACAACCATTTGGTGACAACAAACATAAATCCTAAAACAAATTCTTCAATACAACAACCTGCTGCAATTGAAGTACTACACTATGAATGATTATGAAGAGGTACATTCAATTCAAGCTTATACATGTAATTTTGTGCAAAAACAGGGTTCTAGACAAAGCAGCCACTCTATCTGAAGGCACAGAAGCAATAAAATGGAGAGTATGTACAGTAACACAAGTAGAAGAAGTAAAGATTCTAACAAGAATGATGCCTATCCTTCTAAGTACAATACTCATGAACACATGTTTAGCACAACTACAAACCTTTTCTGTCCAACAAGGAACCTTTATGAACACATTCATTGGCACTTTCAACATTCCAGCAGCTTCAATACCTGTGATCCCACTATTATTCATGACCCTTTTGATACCTGTTTATGAATTTGCATTTGTGCCTCTTGCTCGCAAAATCACCGGTCATCCTAATGGAATAACAGAACTACAAAGAGTTGGTGTTGGTCTAGTTTTATCAGCAATCTCAATGATCATAGCAGGGTTAGTAGAAGTGAAAAGAAAGCACTATTTCAATGATCACAATAACCAAAAAATCAGCCTCTTTTGGCTTTCATTCCATTATGCAATCTTTGGTATTGCTGATATGTTCACATTGGTTGGACTATTAGAGTTTTTCTACAAAGAAGCTCCTCAAGGAATGCGTTCACTTTCCACTTCTTTCTCATTTCTTTCATTGTCAATTGGTTACTATTTGAGCACAGTTTTTGTTGAGCTGATAAACACAGTGACAAGTAGGATTACAAAGAGTAATAAAGGATGGCTAGAGGGAACAGACTTGAACCAAAACCATGTTGAGCTATTCTATTGGTTCTTGGCAATACTTAGTATGCTAAACTTTGTTATCTATCTCTTTTGTGCAAAATGGTACAAATATAGAAATGATATTTCACTTGATAGGGAAATGTTGCTCAAACATCTAGCTACTACTCCAAATCATGGAAATGTGTCAACAAGCTCTTTGTCCAGATTCCAAGATAATCCACCCAAAGAAGGGAGATCAGAAACTTCTCAATGACCATGATTATGGCCATTATTGTTCATCCATCATTTATCTTTTGATTTGTGTGACAAAATACTTTAATTTTATCTAAGAAATTCTTATCTAGTATTTTGTATTTTGTAATATTAAATTGATTTTTCATGTTCTCAAGTTATTTTGCCCACCACTAGTAAGAAAAGGTTACTTTACTCATCAAAATGACTAGTGATTTTGTTATGAATCATTCAATTCAATGTAAAAGTTGAAATCTAGAGAGAAAAAGATTGAAAATATAAGAACCTAACAAATTGATTTTTTATTGGATTATATTGGTTTTAAGCATCAAACTTGAAAATAGATCGATCGCAATCCAGAAGAAAATTTTGTTTATATTTTGCACAGTATCAAAAGAAAATATATAGAAAAAAAGTTTGACATAAATCATAATTAGTTCTAGACGCTTGCTTCTCTGACATATAAAACTTCATAACAACACATGGAAATGACGAAATTACCCCCAACGGTAGTTAACTACCGCTAAGTTACTTTCTTCAATTCATGCCTACCGTTCATTATATGTGATATTATATTTTTTTTATTTGTTTTTAATTCTGAATTTCACTTTGTTGTCTTTCATCAAACACCACCAAATAGAAAATCAGTACCAATCAAAGCATCTTCTTCCCCATCTAACCACCAGTTCTGCCACCATCATCCATCATTTTTTAACTGAAACCACAACCCTCAAATTTGCAGTCAATCTCCCTTTAACGAAACCACAAAACTCAGCCTTTAATCTACGGTCACAACTACTCAATCTCCCTTTTTTTTTATTTTGGCTTGTAACTACCATTTCATAGCAAAATCACCAGATTCATTGAATCGAAAGAAATAAGAAAAATGTTGTAAAGAAATAAGATCAAAAATGTTGTAAAGGGATTCATGGTTTGTGTAGTTTGTAATTACAACCGGAAAATAAAAAGACATAAGAAAAATGCTTAATTGATCTGTCGGTCCCTTAACTTATTTCTTTTATTTAATTTGGTCCTATAAGTTTTAACTTTCTCAAACATGTCCCTTAACTTATTTCTTTAATTCAATTTGGTCCAATTTGTATAATTTTAATCCCCTAAAAAAAAAGACAGTTGGATTACAGAGGTCTATCAGATTTTATAGTGTATCACCGACACCTAATTTACTTACTTTCTTCTTCTTCCCTCATCTTCATATACAATCATCATTCATCATCTTCATAAAATAAAATAAAAAATTCATTTTTTTTCTTTCAAAAATAAATCATTACACAAATTTTTGTGCTCCTCGTTTTCTCCATATCATCTTTATCAATCTTCATAAAAACCTCAATCAAAACTCAGAAAAACACAAAACTTAAATTCAACATCAAACTCCTTAATCAAACCCCTAAATCACTAGACCACCATAATCTTCATAATCATCCTCTCATCACTACACCACTAACATCAACAATAACACCTAATATCTTGACACACATAAATCTTTAACCAACAACACATAAAATTAAATTAAAATTCTGCAGAAACTTTCAAATTCTACAATACAAACAATCCAGATTAAGCGAGAGATGATTCAATCTTAGCAATATATGACGATATATCAATATAACTCAACTTTCACACTTCTTTTTTTTGCAGAATTTGCACACATGTTTCATCATTTCTTGATCTTCTTCCATTGTTGAAACACAAAACCTTCAAGAATTAACCACTAAAAGAGTAATCTTTATCCGTAAAAAATAAAACTTTGAAACAAAATCAATGGCACCAAGAATGTTGAATTGGGCTATTTCAATTTTCATGAAAAAACCAAACGACCCATGAGAAAAAAATGATCAGAAGGTGAAAATAAGCACGACCCAAATGAGATTATGGAGTGAAATCGTCATTTCTTGCAAAACCCATATCTGAAATGAGATAAAAAAATTCAAACTTTGAAGTTAAGAAAGTGTGAAAATTGATGTGATAAAGAAAGAAAAAATTCTGAAACAGAAAAGATGAAAATAGCTGAAAGTTAAAAATTCAAACCGCGGAACAGTGAATAGCGAGGAGAAAACGAACCAGCGACAAGATAGATGAGTGCAGAACGGTGATTTGCGAGTTACTGTGGCAAGCAGTTTGGAATTAGAATTAGGAGGAGTAGATTTGGGTTATGAGTTTCTTCTCAACATCCGTCATCTTTTTTCTTCATTTAATTCTTTCTTCCTTTGTTTTATATTTTGACATTCGAATCTGGAATTGATGAATGGAAGAGGAAGAAGAGTTTGGATAATAGAATTGGAATCATGTCATGTTGCTGGACTATGGTTTTGGTGAGGGATAATAGAATTATCATCGAATTAATGGTTTTTTGAGAGAAGAAGACATGAAGATTGGGGTTTTAAAAGCATAATTTGATGTTGAATCTAAGTTGTGTTTTTTATTTTAGTTTTGATTGAGTTTTTGTATGAAGATTGATAAAGATGATATTGAAAAAACAAGGAGCACGAAAATCTGTGTGATGATGAATTTTTGAAAGAATTTTTTTTTGGGTTTTATGAAGATGATGAAAAAAAATATTATGAAGATGATGAAGGATGAATGTAGATGAAGATGAGGGAAGAAGAAGAAGAAAGTAAATAAATTAGGTGTTGGTGATACACTATAAAATCTGATAGACCTTCGTAATCTGTCTCTTTTTTTCAGGAGATTAAAATTATCAAAATTGGACCAAATTGAATAAATTAAATAAGTTAAGGGACGTGTTTGAGAAAGTTAAGACTTATGGGACCAAATTGAATAAAAGAAATAAGTTAAGGGACCAGCAGATCAATTAAGCCTAAGAAAAATGTTGTAACATGTTCAAAGGGAAATGACAGTGGAAAGAAAAAGTGAAAAAAGAAAGAGAAATGGATATTTAGTAATAGTGGGCACCAATGATAGACACCAACAACCAAAAGTCATGAATTGAAGAAAGTAACTCAGCGGTAGTTAATTACCGCTGGGTCTCCAACGGTAGTTAACTGCTGTCGAATTTGCTAGTAATTTCGTCATTTACATGTGTTATTATGAAGTTTTATATGTCAGAAAAGCAATTTTCTTAGTTCTAAAGTTAGACATATGCTTGATTGTGATATGTTAATAGTATTTTTTTAACTAGTCAATACAAATTAAACTCATTTAATACTAAAAAGTTTAATCAAAAAAAATGTTGAAATTTTAACAGTATAGTCATAGATCATAGATAAAAATTATAGCATATTTACATACTAAGATGAATACAATGTTGCGTACCTTTTATAATTCTAGAGATCGTTGTTGAGAGAGTATAAGAGGGTGACTATGGATTGTTATCTAGGTTTTTCAGGTTAGGTTTCAACCATATGCTTAAATGTCTGATGAGATAAAGATCTTTTATTGGTCTTAATTAAATGGTTCAACTCATCACAGTCCATTCAAAAACAATAACACAGTCAAACTTTCATTAATAATCAATGGTTAATAACAATTCACCATATTTTATATTATTAATAATTTTATAGTAATTGATCATGTCAATCTATAATTGATTAATTATTAAAATAAGAGTAAATTAATCCCTTTCCTTTATATATAATGATATTACAGCCCCTCTACACAATGTTTGAAAACATACACAATTGTCCCTTCAAAGATACTGAATTATATATGCTGATCTGAATTTATATTTTTCCGTTAACTTTCGTTTTTTTTTTGTGGTGGCCGGGGTTTGAACCCCAGACTTTATATATTTTATGTATTGTCCTTACCAACTGAGTTAAACTCACGAGGACCCGTTAACTTTCGTTTAACCATGTTTAAGAATTTTTATTTTACCAAAAGGCCATTTTGTTGTCCATTTTTTTCACTGCCATATCTTCCATCTTTCTCTTTCCATTGTTGAGAGTTTATCCCGTCATCCATCGTCACATTTGATGTTAATATGTTCTCTTGATTTTTCACAAGTTGTGTTGAAAAGATAATGCACTTTGCTTTTGTTGTTTTGTTTGTGTTAGAACTTTGAAATGATGGGTGCATTATACAGAGACATACTTTAAAGCTTGGAAAACAAGAGCAATGGGTTACTACTCCTTTAATGACAAAAAAAATACGATAGATGAATTGGACAAGAAATGTAATTTTGGTAAAATAAAAAGTTGTTTGATAGGGTTAAAGAAAGAAAGTTAACGGGATAATATACAACATCTGGGAGAGTTGGGTATGTTTTGAAACATGAGGGGACGAGGTTGTAATATCATTATTTTTGAATGGAGAGGAAGTAGTTTACTCTTAAAATAGTTAGTCCAACATTCTCCAACTTAGATGACAATAATCAATTATTAAAACAATATATTGACACTTATGCTCACGGATGTTATGGTGTACGAATAGGTATGAGGAAAACATGCATGTGTGGACTTGACTGTGATTTCACCACTTGTGGGATTAGGGGTTGTGTCTTTTACGGTAGGACAGGCAGCCCTAAAAGTTGTGTCAAGCAAAGTGGTCAAACACGAGAAAGCGTGTTTTGACAATCAACATGCTTTTATGTCATTTGTTTTTGACACTTTCGGCTTCATAGCATCAGAGGATGTTGACCTTCTACATATAGTCCAAAGGGTTATGCATGACAATGTTATGTCTCCTAGGTCCATAAATGTTGTGTTTGCAAGGATTGATTTTGCTATCCAAAAAGATCTAGCGGCGCAACTTATTGTTCACTTGTCTTCTATTCATGTGTAAATAATATATTATAATTATTGTAAGATTTCAATTATAGTCAAAACACTAATTAACCAAAAAAGAAGTAAATTTCAATGCTAGAGAGATCAAACTGGATGGAGAAAACTAATTATACATATTGAAGGCTTACATTTCATAACAAAATAATGAATCTATGGTAATATATTTCAATTAAAAAAATATGTTATTAAACAATGACCAAAAAATAAAAAATGCTATAATAAACTCCCACAAACCCAAAATATCAAATATGAGTTATCATACCCGTGTATATAAGTCTATGACGGGAAGTGGAGATATTAGAATTCATAGTGTGCAATTTTGGGTTATCCAAAAAAATATTTTTTCGGTGTGGTGAAACTTCGCAACCTTGGGGTGAGTCTCTCTACCAGCTATTTACCGGTGTTTTTGGTAAACTATAGAGACTGGTTTTAGTTATTACGAGCATAATCAAACCAGAAATCTTAGGACATGTTGTGCATTTGTTTTCAAGTGTACGTCGAGTTCATAGGGTGCTTTACGGATAGGACGAGACCGTGTGGCGTCTTTCGACAGAAAAAGAGTTTTTTAAAAGCAAAGTAAAGACATTTAAGTTTAAAATTGCAGAAACTTAAAGAAAAAATAAAGTACAATGCATTAAAAATAAATATGGTTCGACAAATCCTTTACATACATTCTTTATGACTCTTTTCTCTCGCGCCGGTACTTCGAGTGTTTTTAGAATTTTGTATAGGTGATTTGCAACCTGTTTTTTCCTATGGAAAACTATTATTTATACATAGAAAAATAACTGAAAAAAGTATAATCTCACGATCAGCACTTCTTCCATGTAGACAACTACTTGTCTCCTACGCTCTCCATTGAGGAAACTGCTTCTCTTTGAAATTTGAATCTTCCTGCCTCAACGGAAGTTGCTTGACTTCGATGGTTTTGCACTCCTGACTCGTGTCTTGTCGAACCTTAAGGCTTTTAGACCTTTTCAAGCTAAGTCCAACATCTCGTCGAAACTCCTTAAGTTGAAGAAAAGACTTCGATTCCTGCAAGAGTAAAAGTCAACTAATGTTGACCACATTAAATGAGGTTGGTGAAATTACCAGCTAACACCACCATCACTAAATTATGAGGCAAATCCATATGTATCAGTTAAACCTAAGCTTCAAGGGGGCCCAAATAATGATATAGGTTGAATTAGCTAGCCAAGCCCATGTAATGATCGAAGTCCAATATTTCATAGGGTCCAGATTTGACACATTACATTGTTGCATGAGATACACCTAACCTCATTGCATGATACACACTTGGTTTATTGCATGTGTTTATCTTGACACTTGTCATGTTGCATGTATTTTCGTTAGATTTTCTTCATCTATAAATAAGGTTCGTACCATGTATTTCATCATTCAAAGTTTTAGAAATCAAAGTGTGTGTTCATGAAAACATAGTGTCTCTGTTTGTTTGTTTCTGGTTCTGATTCATGATCTTTCATGCATTGTCGGAAATGGAAACAAATCTCGAAATAGTGATGAATGACTCATTCTCATTAACCATAAGCAACAGAAGATCATTCTGAAGAATAGTGAAATTCAACACAAGGGTCCATTATAATCAATGCCCAGTGGACTACTCATTCTTCTTAATTATACTCCATTGGACATTGATTGTATTGGAATCCTTTTGTTGAATTTCACTATCTTTGTTAATCATCTTTTGCCACTTATGGTCGCTGAGAATGAGTCCTTGATCATCTCCTTGGGATTTGTTTCCAATTCCAGCAATTGATGAGAGATCGCCTTGAATCTTATGTTTTAATTGATACATATGGATTTTCGGCATAACCTAGTGATGGTGATAGAAAGGAACTCACCACAATTTTGGATCTATCTTTTTCTTTTTTAATTTCAATTTTATACAAAACTTAGCATATATGAGTTATTTCAATGAATTATGTTGGGATTTTGTATTTTTTATTGTTGATTTATGTCTTTGAATATAGGTTCCTTGTTTGTTTTTTACCTTGTCGATGATATTATTGTTGTTGTTGTTGTTACAACATCGAATACAGATTGGGGGTTTCGTCATGAGGAAGAGGAAAAAAAGGGTCTGGTTTGTGGCAAAAGATGAAGGTGCAGGAGTGAGAGTGGAGAGTGTAAGTTGTTGAAATCATGTTCTACTCCCTCACACTACTTCCCTGATAATGGATTTGAATGAATGATGTAAATTTTTGGGACCAAGCTTGATGACGATGGAGAGATTGAAAAGGTGCTTAAAGTTTTTGGGTTTGATTAAATTTTAATAACCCTAATTTGAGTTTTAATATTTTTAATAAAATAAATAATTTCCTTCAAAAGTAAAAATAAATAAATTTATTTGGGCGACGATGAAGATGAGATGACGAAGATGAATGTTCATATAATTTATGGCTTTTATAATTTTCAATAAAAAAAATAAAACAATAAAATTAGCCTATGTGGCTTGTCACATCATAATTTTTTAGTAAAAATGGAAAGAAAAAAATTACATGTGGACCTTTATAAAGATAAAAGAATAAGAGATACTTTTTTTTTATAGAAAGGGCAATTTCGATGTTAAAATTTAATTTTGATTAAATTTGGGTGTAATAAAATTTTGTTGGGCTGCGACTCGGAAAAAATTAAAATTTCAATTCGATTTTAAATAAAAAATTGTGATGTTTCGGTGGGTGGGTGGGTGGGGGTGTCAACTTTAAATGTTGTAAAAGAAATTGCAATCTTGAATTAGGGGTGGAAAAACAGACCCGGCTTTCAACCCAATCTATTAAACAAGATATTTAAGTGGATTGGACTAAGGTTTTGAGTTTAGAATTCTGCTCTTTACCCAATATTTTTTGCTCGCTCCCAACTGAAAATACCAAAATATCTCTGCATGAGTTAACTCACGCTAGTGTTAAATTTGTGTGGGTTAACTCACGATGCATACTGCCTTAAAGGGAAGGCAGAACCTCATTCCTCATTTCCCATCTAAAATCTCTCTCAAATCACCCAAATCCAAAATTCCTTCAACTTCAAATCAAACAACACTCCTATAACAAGTAAGTTTTCAAAATCAAACACCATTAACCTTTTTATGTTGATATGTTAGATTTTTTCTCTTAAATTAGATTTTTTTAATTTTAGTTTTATTTTAAATTTTGATTGTTTTTGCAAGAAATGATACAATGTTACATGTAAATGACTTATATTGCTTAATTGTTTAGATGTTTGCATGTTTACGTTAGATTTTTTTCTCTTAAATTAGATTTTATTAGTTTTAGGGTTTTGTTTAAATTTTGATTTTTTGCAAGAAATGATACAATGTTATATGTAAAAGACTTATATTTCTTAATTGTTTAGATATTTGCATGTTTATCTTGTAGTTATGAGTTTTAGGGTGTATGTATATTTTGCACTCCAAGTGTTTGATAAAATGTTTGCATGAGTTTTTCAATTAATGGTTTAATTTTTTATGGTGTAGGTGGGTTTGAAACAATGACCGATTTGTTCAGTGTTTCCATACGCTTCAACGGTGAAAATCCTCATATGTTCAAGGTTCGGTACATTAACGTCACTTTAAAAGGTCTCAAGGATCAACTAAATGAAATCAACCAAGGACTCAACCCCGGAGACACAAAGAGGGTGGAATACGTTTGGTATGAACGTCCAACGTTGGACGACGAGAGAATAACATTCAGACGGGTAGAATTAAAGAACAACGAAGACATGAGGAGCATGTTCTCGATTTTTTGGTAGCACAACATGTTCCTGTGGATCGATATGTTTGTCATGTTGCATAGATCAACTGAAGATATTCTCAACAGTTTGATTCCGCCAGAAGATCGTGATTAAGTATGGAAAGCACCTTCCAACTACAACAATTGTCTTACATCTGAAATTGGATAACGTCAAACTTGTTAAACAACAACTCTCAAGCATTCACCCGGAAGTTGTATGTTTAGGTAGTGTAGTGAATGTAGTGATTTGCAAGCCCCTTTGAAAAGTCAAAAGATTAAGAGAACACAACATGTATTATGCAGAATCAGCTATATAAGTTATGATATCGAATTTCTTCATATAAGATTAGTGTCACGGAATGCACCTCATTCTTTATGTGATGACTCGTCTTTTATGAAGGAATTCGATGTGATAACAAATATAGTTGATTTTATAGAATACATATGTTGTGTTCTCTTCATTCTTTTGACTTTTCTTCGAAAGTTGCAAATCACTACATGAATGTAATGTAATGATACCGCATATTTATTTTTTGAATTGATTTTGAATTTATTTATTACGCAACTTTATTCGAATTTATTTAATATGTAACTTTATTCAAATTTATTTAATACGCAACTTTATTCTAATTTATTTCATACGCAAGTTTTATCGAATTAATTTAATACGCAACTTTATTCAAATTCACGCTGGGTTTAATTACTGTTCAAAGACATTATATTATTTAGATAACAAAATCATAAAATAAATGCATATATAAATAAAAAGAAAGGAACAAAAATACTACATATAAAATCTCATTTTATTAATATGATTGATACATTTACAATAATTGATACATTTTATTCGAATTTACTAAATCTGCTTCTTTGGGGTAAAAAGAGACCAACATTGGGGTGAAAAGAGACCATCTTGGGACAAAAAGACAACAACCCTTGGGGTAAATCTAAATCTGGTTCTTTTTATACCCCAAGAAGATTCTTTTTTACCCACGGTAAAAAAAAATTGAGGTAAATAGAAGCAGATTAAATTTTACCCCAAAGGTTGATCTCTTTTTGCCCCAAGTTGATTGACCTCTTTTCACACCAAGATTGGTTTCCTTTTTCCCCAAAAGGGTAAAAAGAAAGAAGGAGAGTCAGAGAGGGAGAGAGTGAGGAGGAGAATGTGAGATGATGGTGTGATGAAATGTTGAAGGTTGGAGGGATATTTATAGGGGGAATGGTAACATAAGTTTAACTACATTAAATGCAATCAAAAAACGTGTAAAAATGGTGTAAAATCAAGGTTGAATAACTGACCACCATCCAAAAAACGTGTTCTTGAGTTTTGACCACCGACCAAAGCAGTGTGACTTAAGTCACGTAAAATTACAATTAACGTGAGTTAAGTCACGCAACATCAACTAACTCACACATGAATAAAACTGTCAATTCAGTTAAGAGCAAGCGATTCTTGTTAGATAATGAGCAAAATTCTTGAGTTGACCCCCTCTAATTGGCCCTCTATGTTTACCCTTTGAAAAATCAGGTTGTGGTGAGATGGAGGAAATAGTGTGCAGACCCATTAACTTTTTTATCATACTAATGAATATTAATTGAAACAATTTTTAAGTTTTTCTCCCTAAACCCAATGAGAGGGCCTTTCTGAAATTGAATCAATAAATATTCTAAACATTTGAACTTTTTTTGAAGGATAAACATTTGGACTTATAAAATCAATAAATATTTGGACTTATAAATTAAATTTTGAGCTTGTTATTTGCGGATGAATTTTTAATAATATTCTAAACATGTACTCCAAAAATTATTTAAAAAAAATTGGAAAAATCTGAAAAATGATTCATATATGAAATTGCATTTATTCATTCATTCTACAGTAGAAACTCTTTAAATTAATACTCGGTAAATTAATAAATTCTCTAAAATAATAAATTTGTCCGGTCCTGACTTGGGCCAATGTAAAAAATTGAAAAACTCGATAAAATAATAAGATAATAATTTTTCGGGAGATCCCTTTATAATTTTCGGTCCCAAAAAAATCATAAATTAATAATTCATAGAAACTGAAAAA
>Ga0315914_1001006_pt1 | contig 40168 bp, 27 predicted proteins | sample MpolenodulesMG_FD_203920 | JGI IMG/M metagenome (GOLD analysis project Ga0315914, IMG submission 203920) | Medicago polymorpha root nodule microbial communities from Los Angeles, California, United States - elongated nodules | ecosystem: Host-associated > Plants > Roots > Nodule | place: USA...
GGAATGTAAAGAATAAATGGCATTAATGCACATAATTGAAGCTTTTCCATCAATAACTTGTAAAACAAATCACCAAAATGCCTAAACTAACACATGAATTAGATCACTTTTGAGCACTTATCAATATTGATGACTTAGTAGCAAAGACTAAGGAAGGTTGTAATCAATACTGGGTCAAGTAAGAAAGTACAATATGCGTTTAAACCCAACAAAGCGTTCCTTCGGAGTACAAGCAGGGAATTTTTTGGGTTTTCTTCTAACAAGGCGAGTTATCGAGGCGAATCCCGACAAATGCCAAGCAATTATCAACATGAGAAGCCCGTCAAACATCAAAGAAGTTCAACAACTAACAGGAAGGTTAGCAGCCCTATCACGTTTCTTATCATGTGCATGTGATAAGGCCTTTTCCTTCTTCGCCTCCATAAAAAAGAAAGAAAAGTTCGAATGGACGACGGAATGTGAGAACGCCTTTCAACAATTAAAATCTTTTCTATCCAGTCCGCCCATCTTACATCGTCCAAGCAAAAATGCTATCCTTTTCCTTTATTTGGCAATTTCTGATTATGCAATGAGTACAGTGTTGGTGGAGGAATCAAATACACGTGGAAAACAAATTTATTTTGTGAGTAGGGTCTTCAAAGGAGCATAATTGAGATATCAAAAAATAGAGTGCCTCGCCCTAACAGTCGTAACTACAGCAAGAAAGTTACGACCATACTTCCAGAGCCACAAAATTGTGGTTAAATCAAATTATCCCATCAAACAGGTATTGAGCAAACCAGATTTAGCGGGAAGAATGGTAGCATGGTCAATAGAACTTTCCGAATACGATATCCAATTTGTACCAAGAGGTAGTATCAAGTCACAAGTACTAGCAAACTTCGTTGTAGAATTAACCTCGCTAATTTTGGAAGAAGTTCCATATGTATGGCTCTTATCAGTAGATGGTTCTTCAAACCTTAAAGGAAGTGGAGCAGACATAGTACTTGAAGGACCAAATGACTTTTTAATAGAACAATCTCTCAGATTTGAGTTCAATGCGAGTAACAACCAAGCTGAGTATGAAGCTGTCATCGCCGGAATGACACTGGCAAAAGAAATGGGGCCAAAAAATTTAAGGGCAAAGAGTGATTCACAATTAGTAACGAGCCAGATCACAGGAGAATATCAAACTAAGGATACCCAACTCATCAAGTACTTAGCCAAGGTGCAGAGTTTAGCAAAAGGTTTTCACTTTTTTGAAGCCATCTATGTCTCGCAAGAGCAAAACTCCAGGGCGGATTTACTGGCCAAGCTCGCCAGCACCAAAAGACCGGGCAACAACAGGACTGTGATTCAAGAAGTAATCTCATCACCTAGCACGAAAACCGAAGAAATCAATGCTATTACTGAGGAAAAAGAAAGCTGGATGACCCCACTGCTAAAATACTTAACTTGTTTTTGTTACACCAAAAAATGAGACGGAAGAACAAAGGCCGAACCGTTAAGATCTCGTAAACAACGAGAGGCGCTCGCCCATCAAGTGTTAGGGAAGAGTCGCCCTGACTCACAGTAAAAGGGGTCGCCACATTAAAATATGTTACCCACACCAACATTAATCACTTCGCCTTTTCCCAAGACTCGTGCTTGGGGGGCTGTGAACCGCCAATCTATATAACCAGAATATGTACTCCCTAGGGAGCTCTAAGGAAAAGATAACACTTCCCTAGGAAGACTCTCCAAAATCTGACAAACAGATACCTATAGAAGATGCACATATTGTAAGCAACATACAGACCAAAATCTTCAATCACTTCGCCTTGTGCCAAGACTCATGCTTGGGGGCTGTGAACCATCAATACTTTCTTAAAGTCTTAGAGTGCCCTATAGAGGGGCCAGTCCTACATATTCACCACTTCGCCTTGTCCCAAGACTCGTGCTTGGGGGGCTATGGACCGTCATTATATTCCTAAAAACCTAAAAGACCTTCAAAAGGACTTTTAGACCCTCTCAGCGTCCTCCAAAAGGGCCTTCAGACTTAAAGGCGCGTTCTTCCCAGGACGCCGCCTTTATCTGCTTTTGGAAGCCTCTAGAACGTGCCCAAATGACCAAAACACCCATGTTACTTGCTGCCCAAGTAAACACAAATCAGGCCCATAGAATGCTATAAATACAACCCTTGAGAGCATTCTCAAGGCATCCAATAATCAGTCTAAACCCTAGAATACGATACCTAACCCTAGTATCCCTTATTGTGCTTTTTGCAAGTACATTTCTCTTTAATTTATTTTTTCTCATTTTGTAAGATCACCAATACAAATAGTCTCACTCCGAAAATCCGGGCTGATCAATTAGGGTTTTTTTCGTACTCTTTTATGTCACTTTACTAAGTGATTTTTTTAAAATTGAAATTATTAAAATCTTATTTACAATATTCTATGTTAGAAGGTAGATTAAACAAACAATGTTGCTTTGATTTCTATCAAAAATGTTTTTTTTTTAAAGAATCGTGAAGATAAATAAATTATTAAACAAACTTTTTAAGGAGTAAACAATGTTAATGGTTAGTTTGTTTAGAACAACAAAAATCTCAAGATCAAAGTTAATTTCTAATTTTTCTATAAACAATATATGTACAGTATTGTACTATAAACATTGTTCTCTACTGACCAAAGGTCCCTGCTTGATGACCCGTGCAAGGCCTTATACACTCTTGGTCCAAAAACCCTACGTCAAAATGGCCAATTATGTGATGACCAAAACACTATCTATATCACTCCTTCATCAAGGACACACTGACCATGCAATCAAAAGCATAATATTCCCCAACATTCGTAACGTTTTCGACCATCATGACTCTTCAAAGCTCGACGGTATAGAAACCCCAACGTTCGAAGTAATCTTCCATCGGTGATCTCGTCAATCACTCCATGAGCTGCATAAAAAGGTTTTTGGATCACAAACTCAACTTACGACACGCCTATCTCTCAACCTCTCACTCTTTACTTTCTTATCGACTTGAACGTTGAAGTGTTTACAGGCATATACTCTCAACTCACATCAACGCTACTAGTGCACACCAAACACCATCATTCTGATAAGATCAAGCATATTTCTTAAAAAATTTAAATATGGAAGCACATCCTATAAACAAAATACATTATAAAATACTTCTATCAAAGGTTGTAGTCCATATCTTGACCCAAAAAAAAAAGTTGTAATCCATACTAAAATGTCATTGTAAAGATATATTAAAAAATGTTTTATTAGTAGAGAAAATAGAGAAAGATGTGAAACTGACTATTGTTACGCGTTTTTACATAAAATTGATAGAGAAAGCAAGGTACTATATTAATTGGATTATTAGATATGAATGACCAAGTCTATTGGATATACTATTACCAACCAAGTGTCTTAATACTCTTAACTTAGTTTCATTTTCAACAAAGTCTTATTTATTCTTGCTTGAATCGTTCTTTTCTTTCTTTGAATACAGTTTGTTTGGTGAAAGGGGGAAGTGAAGCTGACCAGTGAGAACGTGTACACGCGTCACTTTCCAACACACTTGACGCGTCGTTTTTTATTGTTGAAACTTTGAAACATGTCTTTCTCATCATTTTTGTTTCGGTGCCTGCCAACCGCATTCCAAACGCGTCGCTGTCACTCTCTAGCTCTTGTTAAATAACGAAACACCGCTGTCACGTCAGCGTAAGTGAAAGGGACGTATAAGTGGGGCGCGTGGCAATATGGAAATCGTAATCTTGCTGAAATTGTGGGAATAACACATAAGTCAAGAAAACTGCTTGAAATTAACTTGAGATGCTGATGCTTGTTTGTTACCACCGGCAGCACCAAAGGCCACACATTTACGGTGTGGTTGATTAAAACTAGACTTTGTTTCCTTCACAGGTAATCTTACCAAAAAAATACCAGTAGACACATGTTAATTGTTATGTTGATTTTTATCGTGTATGTCACATAAAAAATATTGTACTGGTAGCAATGGACTGATATTAATGCAGTCACTTGTGTGTGAGGTGCTGGATGTGCAAATAAAAATACATCTTATTGTTATTGCAAAATGTACCGATCATCAATATTTTATATTTGATTACTTTCTTTTTAGTTATTAAAATTGCATTATTTTTAAGGTGAATATGTGAGAAATATGTAGTTTGAATTCAAACATATGCACATATAATGCAATGTCCATACTAAGTGTGTTATACTCATGGAGACTCAATTACACATTATTCCATACATATAAATTGATTGAGGACTTTACCATTTTGATTTATTGTGTGAACAAAACCTTCAAAATAAGTTGTACCATATATATAGTCCATGAATCTGGAAAAATTGTGTATGTACTGTTGCAACCAATTATTTTACCACATACAATCTTAGAACACTGTTGTGTTTGTTTTCTCTTAAATTCAAATTTATCTATCTTTGAAAATTGATTTACCCTGAAATGAATGAATCGATAATTTTGAGTTGGATTGTAGAACTTTCTTTTGGCCATCAAAACTCACATATGGTCTCCACATATTTTGTATGATTTTAGCACATGCCTTATATTCCATTATGTGGACCATGACAATTGTATACAAACTATATGAGAATTGTTATAAGAGAAATTCTATGTTACATTTCAAAATTGGAGTGTACAAGTCTACTAATTAAATTTTTAAATTAATAGGTGAATGAATATTTTTTAGGAAAATTCTATGGTGAAGTTGTGAAAATGACTTTTCTGATGAAGTTAACACTATAACATCAAAATTGTAGTGAGTAACACTCACTGTTTGTACAGTGGCATCAAAAGTTCAGTCCCCATAGTATCATCAATTCATCAGATTAACAAGACTACACTTAATCTAATTTTATCCTACCTTGTTTTAAGTGTAACACCCCACAAAATGTAACACTCGAGACTATCACATAATATCATCAAATTTGTTTGCTTGTTAAAGATGCCAACGATAAAATAGTACCTGTAAGTCCAAGATGTTGCAAGCATTACTAGATGAATTACTATTGATCATTAATCAGTAATCAACAATTTAAAAATGAATCAAACGTTAAAATTAAAATTAACTTTTTCAAAAAAGTCAGTTTCCTGACTGCACCGTAGAAGCCCCCTATTTTTTATCATTTACAATTATGATAGCTAATTTACCAACTTGACCACTTTTTTTCCTTATTCATCAAAAGTGTCAAGAAAATAATTTTTTCTTAATTTTTATTACTCATAATAAAGAATGTTGATTATTTTTGACGATAAAATGTTAAAATTTAGTATGATTCTTAAAATATAAAAATTCGACAAATATCTTTTTATTTCATAAATATGATTTTAAATTTATAGATTTTTGAAGCAAATGTACCGATACACCTCAATTTGCAAGTGTATTGTAGAAGGGTACTTGTATAATCGTATGATTGATCACAATATAAAAATGTTTGTTTTTCAAATTATGTGAAGAAATCTATTTCGTTTGGTCTTTTATTTCTATCAAATGGGTCTATAATACTTGAAATTAATTATAAGTGTTTTTTTCTTATCGTCGAATCACGAAAACAACTCGTGTTAAAGGTTATGTTTATCTTTTATTCTCTACTTATTGACTTTAGAATAGAGGTGAAATTCCGGTCACTATGTTACGTGACAGAGAGAAAGATGGTAACTTTTCATTATGTATTCTATGATAGTTGTTCGAGCCCATCCGGGTTACAATCTAATGGCTACAAAAGATGTTTGTTTTTCCATAAGAGCCAACTGCAAACTTGAGTGCGTGCTTCATGTGTATATCCTTTCAAAGTCCAAAATTTTGTTTTTTGTAAAATAATAATTTTGGATCCCAGAAAATATATATTACTTTATTTGAGGATAAATTTATTTCTTACATATTATATTCTCAAAATTTTAGTTTGAAGATATTCTCCACTCCTTTTTGTGACACTTTGATATATGCCACTCTCACCATTTATGTTTCATATTAAATAACTAATTTTAATCAATTTATTTGATATTTTATTATTTTGAAATAAATTGTGAGTTTATTTTATACCAAGCATATTCATATATAATCATTCCAAGAAGATTTGATAAATTTTATAACATATTTTCTACTTTTGTGCTTGAAATTACACTTTCAAAAATATCTATGATTTTTTAAAAGTTGGGGTGGGAAAGTTGCTCCTAATCTAATATAATGTCACATTTAAATGACTAATGATATATGTACAGTCTCAATCAATTTTGCCTGAATTATCTTATTTTAGATATTGAATTAATAATTTTTCAACTATTGTCTTCCGCCAGATTCATGATATATATGTTGTTTCTGTTTTGTCTACTTCACACTTATATTTCTTGGTTGAAAAATTGTTGCAAGTTAGAAATGGATTCGGTGCAAAACAAATAAGAAAGTAAAAGATTGTTGATCTGTGAAACCAATTCCATTCAAACATCAAAAAACCATGAACATTGAAACATAACCAAAGTCAAATAATGTAATATTTCTTACACAACATGCTACCCTTGCTTGACACCAACTTCTTTTCAATACCTTTCCAATGCCTTCATTTATAGTCCGATAATTTCTCAATTCTATCACCAAGTCTTAATCCATTCTCACCACAGCACAAGAACTAGTATTTGCTTAAATCTCAAAAAAGATGCCTCAAGGTGATTTGAATGGAAATTCTTCTGCGAATGGTGAGCGCGTTAGACGCGCTCCTGTCCCGGGGAAGGCCACAATACTTGCTTTAGGGAAGGCTTTTCCTAGTCAAGTCCTCCCTCAAGAGTGTTTGGTGGAAGGGTACATTCGTGACACCAAGTGCGAAGATGATTATGTTAAGGAGAAATTGACGCGTCTTTGTAAGTCAAATTGAGTCTTTACTCTCTTATTTATTAATCTAAGAAACTATACTGAAAAAGATTACTAATATAAATTGCAATACTTTATTCATATGAGCATTTTCAGGCAAAAACACAACTGTGAAAACAAGATACACAGTGATGTCAAAGGAGATCCTAGACGAATATCCAGAGTTATTCATAGAAGGAACACCAACAATAAGACAAAAGCTAGAAATAGCAAATCCAGCAGTAGTTGAAATGGCAACAAGAGCAAGCAAAGCTTGCATCCAAGAATGGGGAAGATCACCTGAAGAAATCACACACATTGTCTATGTTTCCTCGAGCGAAATTCGTCTGCCTGGAGGTGACCTTTACCTTGCCAATGAACTCGGCCTAAAAAGTGATGTTAATCGGGTAATGCTATATTTCCTTGGTTGCTACGGAGGTGTCAGTGGTTTACGTGTCGCCAAAGACATCGCTGAAAATAATCCTGGTAGTAGGGTGTTGCTCACAACTTCTGAAACAACAATACTCGGTTTTCGACCACCAAACAAAGCTAGACCATATGATCTTGTTGGCGCCGCGCTTTTTGGTGACGGTGCTGCTGCAGCTATAATTGGAACCAACCCTATATTGAATCAAGAAACACCTTTCATGGAATTGAACTATGCTGTCCAACAATTCTTGCCTAATACACAAAATGTGATTGATGGTAGAATTACTGAAGAGGGTATTAATTTTAAGCTTGGAAGAGATCTTCCTCAAAAAATTGAAGACAACATTGAAGAATTTTGCAAGAACTTGATGGCTAAAAGTGGTGTTAAGGAATTTAATGAGATGTTTTGGGCTGTTCATCCTGGTGGGCCTGCAATACTTAACAAGCTTGAGAATACACTCAAATTGAGTGGTGATAAATTGGAATGTAGTAGGAAGGCATTGATGAATTTTGGAAATGTTAGTAGCAATACTATATTTTATGTGATGGAGTATATGAGGGATTATTTAAAAAATGATGGAACTGAAGAATGGGGGTTAGGATTGGCTTTTGGACCAGGAATTACTTTTGAAGGCATTCTCCTCCGCAGCCTTTGATCTTGAGATGGTTACAGGAAGATGCATATTTACTTGAGTAATTTATTGATATGATGTTTCTTTTGAAGTTTATTTATAATAAGGTCTGATGTAACAAGTTATTATTCTATGAATGTCAAGAAGGGTGACAATATACTATTTAGAAGGGATTAAGGTTTTCTAAAGTTGTATGGAGGACTTAACAAGATTTATATATAATTTACATTTAAAATGTGAGGCTTATTTTCCCATCCATTTCCAATGTATGTGGTTAAACATTGGCATTGTGCCTATTAAATACATGTACTTAAAAGTGTGGCATGCATGCATTGCAAAAAAAAAATTTGTCATCTTTTTATGTCTTGAAACATTAGAGGAGAGAAAGTTGTAATATCATTATCTTTGAATGAAGAAAAAACTAATTTACTCTTAAAAAACAAAAAAATTAAATTAAATTAAATTTCTTAAGTTGTTAGATGGACTCACTTAACATGAGGGAAAAAAAAAATCAAGATGGATAGCAAAAGACACAATTAAAAAGTTGTGATTTAAAGTGTTTTACATCCTTTGTGATCCGCATATATACGACACCTTTATATTATCTCTTTATGGTTTAAGTTTGGCGATTCTTTCAGGCTTAATAAATTTTGCTGTTAAAAAGATGATAAAATAATTGACAACTTTTATTTTGTTAAGATTACTTCAAGTTATAACCTTTGCTCTATGGTGGATTTATCAAATTGTTTGGATTTAGCAAAGAAGTAGTAGTAGTAGTCTACTAGTACAAACTTATTTGGCATTTATTTACCGTTAAAGGTATGGGTCCCACAACAGTACAATCCTAGATTTGATTTAAAAAGAAGTTATACAAATGATTGCATCTTTCTCCAACGGCTACAATACCCAAAAATGTCAACACTATCATTTTCATTCATTCAATAATAATAATCATAATATCTAGTAACACAATCTAGTAACAACACAATCTTGTTACAATTTTCACTTTATCACAATCTTCATTCATTCTCCTCACAAATAAGGAAACTAAACAAAACTTTTCATTCATTCATGGATTCTTCTTTTTCCACTTCTACCCCTCATCATCACCACCGTTCATCGGAACGCCGAACCAAACAACCATCATCGCCATCACCGTTATCTCTTCTCCGATCACCAACAAACTGTCTTCCACTCAGAGAGCTTCTCCTCATGTCTCCTCCATCTTCCAGAAAATCCAAGCCACGGTTTGACGAGGAGCTCTTGGAGTCTAATGGTGTAAGACAACGCCGTAGTAAAACCCGAGGGACAGCAGCTCTGTCTTCACCGAGAAACTCCCGAAGATCAAGGCGGTGTTATGAGGTTGAGGTTAGGGAAGAGAAGGAGAATGTGTTGGTGGATGATGTTGGAAAGCAAAGGAAGAGAAGACATAAGAAGGATAGACTTAGTTTGGTACCTTTTCAACCACCACAAGAAACTTTCTCTCCAAGTAAGGCTAATTCAAATTTTGTTGCTGTTTATGTATTTATTTGATTTGATTTGATTATTGATGTTTGTTACTTTGGTGTTTAGAAGCTGAAGAAGAGAATGGAGGTAATTTGGATCGCATTGGAACGATGATAACTGAATTAATTATGTGGAAAGATGTAACAAAATCAACCCTTTGGTTTGGTTTTGGATCTCTTTGTTTCTTATCTACATGTTTCACCAAAGGGCTCAATTTTAGGTCTGCAACTGTTTTTTGAGATTTTCTATTTGTGGCTAATTTTGTTCTGTGATGTATAGTGGAAAATTCTGAGATGTTATTGTGCTTGTTGTTTCAGCATATTCTCTGCTATCTCACAATTGGCAATTCTGGTTTTGGCTGTTTCGTTTTTCTCAAATTCTGTTTGCCAAAGGTATGCTTTAGGATTTTTTATAACAATTGAATTCATATACACTAACAGTGTAAAATGTTTTTACATTGTCAATCAATCATAATAGTGTGGAAACATAAAAAATGATTGACTTTTATCATAATCACTTCTAAAGTTGCATGACTGACTGATTATGATGTGCGGACGGTGTAAAACTTTTTATACTGATGGTGGATGAAAATTAAACTCTTTTTTATAATTGTGAATTTTCAATTTGTATATGTTCAGAGGACAAGCTAAGGGAAGGAGTTATGTCAAACTGAAAGAAGATGATATTTTACGTCTTGCGAAATTGATTCTTCCTGCTTTGAATTTTGCATTTTCAAAGAGTAGAGAGTTGTTCTCTGGAGAACCATCCATGACCCTGAAAGTAATTCTTGCAACTTTGGTCTTATTTTCCTGATTTTGTGCAATAACAGAACCTCTTTGTAGTGTTGGTTAAGTCTCTTTTTTCTTCTTCTAATTGTTGCAGGTAGCTCCTTTGCTTCTACTAGGAGCTGAGTATGGCCATCTTATTACAATTTGGAGGCTCAGTGCCATTGGTGAGACAATTGTATTACATATTATTGTTCATAGTATGAATATCATTTATTTTCCATATCTTTGTTCTGACAGTATTACATATTTATGAGCAGGATTTTTTGTCAGCTTCAGCGTTCCAAAGCTTTATTCTTGCTACTCTGCTCAGATAAACCAGCGAGGTATAATCCAATCCATCCATTTACCAACATTTTTAAGTCTATCCACACTTTTATATAATACATAAGGTTTTTTTTTTTTTTTTTAATGCAGCTGAGTGCTTGAAATTGCGACTGTTGGACACATGGAATGCCTGCAGCCACAAGAAGATCGTGGTCGTATCGGCACTTGTTACCTTTTGGAATCTATCTACTATAAAGACTAGAATCTGCACAGGTGATTTTCTGAGTTAGCCACTTACCTGTCTTTGTTGATTTATTAATGTTAACGTAAGTTCACAACAACATTATGTAATAGAATGCATTACTAGTCTCATCTAACATTGGAATATAGAAACAATTTTCGCCTGATGAGAGTTTTTTAACATTCCTTTTACACGTTTCCTTGGTGGACATGTGAAGGGTCTTAAGGCGTGCACACATTAGATGGACATATGCCTTTTGCAACTTTGTGATAATTGATTCTTATGATGTAAATATCTTTGCAGCATTTTTATTGATAGTATTACTCAAATATTTTCAACAAAATGTCACGCAACAAGTTGAAGATGGAGAAGCACAAGCGGCAGACAAGGAACATCGGCAGGCATTGTTGGTTGCAGAACCAGAGGAAGAGGAACCACAGTAGGCACTACCAGTGGTTGCAGAGCAGCTGCGCCAACTCTAGAAGTTCATTCAGCCATTCCTTGACACTTAACACGAATAGATATCTTATATACAGTAATGAGACTTTTCTTTGTAATAGTCATAGTACTCCTATTGCACAAACTGATTCAAGTTAGTGCATAAATATTTTCATTCATTTCATGACACTTAACACGTGTATGTATCTAGCAGCTATATATGAGGCATTTCTTTGTAATAATTAGTTTAAAAATAAATAAAAAGCGTCCAATTTAAAGCATTGTTTGATAAATATTTGCTCAATCAATCAAAAGCCATAGTCATTCATATACAAGGAAATCCTGGTGAAGTTGAAACTCTCATCACACTGGTAATAATACAGAGTACTTTTGCAGAAAGCTGTCATCCAATAATTTTTATCAATGACAAGATTGCAACTTGCAAGTGACTCAAATCTATGTACAAACAGAAAGATAACAGATTGACCAGAGAAAAGAAATTTAAGTCAAATGAACCATACTAAATGCTGGAGTTTTGTGAATTCCAGCCTCCATAATTTCTTTCCTCAGATCAGCAGCATGATCCCATCTTTCTTTCTCAGCATACATGCTAGACAATAACAAGTACTGGCCACAGTGTTGCGTCTGCAATTTAAGCATCTTCGCTATTTCTTCTCCGAGTTCAATAGCTCCATGAATCCTACATGCTCCCAAAAAGGCCCCCAATACAGTTTCATCGGGCTGAAAAGGCATATTTCGTATGATTTCAGCTGCTTCCTGGATATGACCAGCTCTTCCCAAAAGATCAACCACACATCCATAGTGCTCCATTACTGGCACCACTTGAAACTCGCTCGACATTGATTCAAACAACTCCAATCCTTCCCTAACAAATCCCCCTCGAGCACACGCCGTAAGAACTGCCACAAAGGTAATGCTATTTGGTTTCAACCCTTGAAGCTTTTTCATCTTTTCAAACAAATCTAGAGCCTCCTTCTCACTACCATTGGAAGCCAATGAAGAAATCATTGCATTCCAAGTGCAAACCTCTCCTACAACCATTACTCTAAAAACACTCGCAGCATAATTCAAACACCCCATCTTCCCATAAAGATTTATCAACGAAGTTCCCACAAAAACTCCCAAGTCAACACCTTTCACCACTACGTAACCATGAACTTGCCTTCCAAAATCAAAAGCACCTTTTCCTTCTAAATTAGCACATGAAGAGAGCACGCTAACATAAGTAGCCTCATTAGGTTTCACCAAACAATCCAAAACATCCTTATGATGCATCATCATCCCAAAAAACCGAATCGCGGCACCAAAATTGCCATTCAAAGCAAAACCATTCACCATAGTTGTCCACGAAACAACATCCCGATAAGACATCCATTCAAAAACCGACAAAGCACCCTCCATCTTACCATTCACTGTAAAAGCATTGATCATTGCATTGGATGCAACAATACAAAACATAGGAACTTCCTCAAACACCTTCTGTGCACAAACAATATGATTACTTCTTGCATAAACTACAAGTAAAGTGGTAAGCACAAAGGGATCAGACAAAATCCCACGTTTGAGGGCTTGACAATGAAGTGGTTTAACAACAAAAGCAGGTGATGATTTAAGAAGAGGAGGGAATGTGTGTGAGTTAGGTGAAACATTGTTTGCAAGCATGTGAGTAAAAATAACAAAAACCTTGTTATGGTTATGAACATTATAAGCTCTTATGAGAGCATTATAGAGAAGTGTTGGCATCCATTTGTTATGGTTTGAAAATGATGCATTATTTGATTTGTGAAAATTGAGGTAACCATTGGTGATTACAAGTGAATGAATTTGCTTCATTTGTTTTTGGTGTTTCATGCAACGTTGTGCAAGTTGCAATAAACACTCACCTGAATGACTCATAGTACTAACAATAATAACTAACAAACTAAAACCTTAAACCAACAAAAACTAATCAAAATTTCCCTAGTTTCACTTCAAAAAAAGGGGATAAAATAAAATTTTGAAAAGAAAAAAAAAAAGAAAAAGGTGATTTTTGACACTGATTCTGGTGACCCAATTGTGGAATTGAAGAAAATTTGTTGCTTGTGGTTTATAATTGTCAACTGAAACCATAAAAAATCGATTTTTATATTTATTTTTTGAAAAATTCGATTTTTTAAAAATTTGGAAAAGGAAAATGTGAGCATAAAACGCTGCGTTTTTGGTTTTTATAAGGTTCAGACTCACATAGCGAAAAAGTTGCGTACTTTTTTGTGTGCGAGGGAATGGACGCGATTGGATTTGGGAGTGGAATTTTCGGGTTTTGGAAATGGGATCCGAAACCGGATTCACGACGGCGTCGGATTCGTTCGAATTCGGGTTCACCTGGTTCCGCCGTCGGAGGTGGTTATCAGTTTCCGGTGAAGCAGGCGTTAACTGCCGCGTCGCTTACTCTTACTGGTGACACGATTGCTCAGCTCAGTAGCCGGTGGAACAAAGCTAAAGATAGTGGTGAAAATGCCTCTCAGGTTAGTGAAAATATTGTTCTTTCAATTTTCAGTGATGATGGTATATGTAAATAATAGTGTAAGTATCTCTATTAGGGCTATGTGAATCTTGAGGTCTGTCATGACTCTGGTGCGTTTTGGAGGCCTCACATGTCCAGCTGAAATATGTTTAGTTTGATACTAATGTAAAGTAGTATATTTTTGTGTTATCTAGTGGTGAATACTTTTGAGTTTGGTATGAAATATTAACCAAAAAAGGTTTCTTTAGGATTTATTGTCGAAGCTTCTTTCAGAACACGATTTGCTACGTGCTCTGCGAATGACTTCATATGGATTCCTTTTCTATGGCCCTGGTTCGTTTGCCTGGTACCAGTTGCTTGACCATTGTCTCCCAAAGCCAAATGTCCAGAACCTAATTTTAAAGGTAGGTATTATGCTTCATCTATAAACTGATGTCTGGTTTAATTATTAGAAGCATGGGACAGTTAAGGATAGTGACAGCTTCTAATTTCTCTTCTTATATTTTTATCCTTCCTTTGACAGGTTTTACTAAACCAGGTTGTGTTGGGTCCATGTGTCATTGCTGTTATCTTTGCATGGAACAATTTATGGCAACAAAAGCTTTCAGAGCTTCCGGAAAAATACAAAAGAGATGCTCTTCCAACTTTACTTTATGGTACAAACCTCATTGCCTAATTGTTATTGACTTATTGTGACTTACTGATATGCATATTTCTCATACCTTTCTGTGTAATTTGTCTGTTCAGGGTTTAGATTCTGGATCCCTGTCAGTGTATTAAATTTCTGGTACGCATGTTCATATCCTTAAATCTGATATTCTACTTGTGTTTTTTCGCTTCTGCTCTTTTATCATGTTGCAAATTGTAACGATGAAATTAGTTCGTGTCCATTTGACATAAACACGCAGATAAAAATTAGTACATGCATTCTCAAGTTCACTTCCCTAGTGAAAAATTATAATCTAGCCTCTATATGCAACTTGTTCTTATTATTAAGGTTACTTTTCGTTTTCAGTTGAAATTTAAGAACTATGACATGCTAGTTCATTTTTTATGCTTTAATGTTATTTTTACTCAATTTATGTGAGTATCTTGTATTGAGTTGGATATGCTGCTTTGCCCCTTTATCTTACATTTGCAGTTTGCAAATGGTGTCTTGCATTTTAGAGTGAGTGGATGTTATCCAATTGCTTAACTTCAAGATTTTCATTGTTGTTAATAAGTAGTATAAGTGTCAATTTGGTGCTCTTAATGATTTTTTTACAAAAATTATTCCTAATCAATATACTATATTGTAATATCATTGTTTAACTAAAATATTAATTAAAGACAATTTTATAACATTTATACACAACGAAAAATTTAGCACCGCCTATTTTTCTTAATATGTGTACTGTGAAATTGAAAAATGATACTTATAACAAGGGACGAAGTAGTAACAGCCAAGGTCTATAAGTATAGTTGTTAGGGATGTCGTTGTTTGGGCACTTGTGATATACAAAGCTCTAACACGTAAACACAAGTAATGATTTAAGAAAATAGAAGTAATTGGATGTAACCACATATGCCAGTGTTGGTCGAACACCCGGACATGCCTTCAATATGAAGTCTTGGTGCTACATAGCTTGTGATCATGTAGGTATAAATAACTATGAGGGATTTAGTAACTAATATCACATACTTACTCTACCAATTAAGGATTCAATTATTCTACCAATTATCTGGTCATTTGTGGTTTGAATTGTTTAGTTCATGAGTCTTACCTTCCTTGCCTATTTTTATGGCTCTGTATAGGGTGGTGCCTCTTCCAGCTAGAGTGGCTTTCATGTCAATGGGCTCAATATTTTGGAATTTTTACCTATCATCAACTATGAACAAGTAAAATGCATGCAGAGTCTACAAGTAATTTGCATTGTTTGAAATTCTTACAATGAGGTATGTTATCTATGCTAACATTATTTTCCACCTTTATAATTTGTTTGGTTATACTTACACTTAAGCTATCACAACAACCATTATCCTGTATTTGTAGATTAATTAACATTCATGTTCCCTGCAGAAGATTTTACAAACTGAAAGATGTCAACATTGAAGAAGGGCTCTGTTCTGCAGACAATTGTGAAATCAAACTCTCTTTCATATATAAAGTGATTATTATATAGGTGCTATCTTTCCAATTAGGAATTATTATTGGGATACTCTGAGTAAGTGCTTATGGATAATTGTTGAATCTGATTATGAAAAGACCAGAAAAATGGGCTCGGACGCAGTTTTTTCGGTGTCACCCTTGGAATGTTTTTCAGTATGTTACAATACTTGTTGGAACTTTCGTTAACGTCGCACATTGCATGTGTTTAAAAAGGGGAGCCCCCAGGGTGATTTTCCCTTAGTGCTGACCAGATGAGCTATTGTTTGGTAATATAATTCAGCTTTTTGTAGCCAATTAGTTGATTCCAAAAGTAAGAATTTCCATCAAATGTAACCATCTAAAATCTGATTTGCATAGATCAAATTTCTAATATTGAGCTTTTTATTTATAATCCAATCTGAATGTATTTCGTAATATCTAATGCATGATAGTATAAGATCTTCACTTCAAGATTTATTTTCTTGTATTTGTCGTTCAAGTCCCAAATAAATTTTCTTGTGGGTTCTTCATCGTCTTCAGTGAACAAGAAAACCAGAAAATCCTTAGCTGAAGTACAAGTCTAAAAAATTTATTTTGTAAAAGCCACTGAATTAGAATTATAGAGCCTTCAATTTAGCTGAAGTACAACTAAATTGAATTGAAGAAACAGCCTTCATTTCCTCACCCTTTCACAAGAACATTCAATCTCTCTATTCACAACCCCATTTCTTTAACAAATGTTCTTGGTGTTGAATCAACTACTTCAACTGTCAATTTTGATGTCATCAAAAGTTATTGGTCTTGAATCAACTACTTCTACTTCAGCGAGAAAGAAATAGTCATGATAACTTTTGTTTTATGTTTGTTTCTTCTAGCTTGGATGAAACACTTACACTTTGTTTTGGCTTAGCTGTGGTTGGGATTTATCAAGTGAACAGAACACCAAAATTAAATTTGAATTGAAATGAACTTCAAACTCGATATGGGCAAAAGGTCAAGTACAATACAGTTAATGTTGTTGAAGAGTGGTCTTCGAGATTAGATTCTGGAAGTAAATTTATGTTTTTTTTCACAATTAACCAAAGGTGCCATTTTCCATACGTCAGTTTCCATACTTGATATGTTTTTTGTTCAATCCAATAAACTGACGACAATGAAGATATACTGTTGTATCCATGTGTCGTATTCTATTATTTTGTATAAAATAATCCTGAAAGCAACTTCGTGTTTAAGTAGTTCATTACAAAACATTTTGAATTTAAAAAGTCTAATCCTCAACATAATAAAGAAAAACAAAAGGTTATACATATGTACCAAATCATTTTTTATGCGACGGTATAATAATCTGCTAACTCCATATTATTTGCACCTTGAAACAAAATTTAGTTTAGTCAGTACTTTAGTACAAACATAATCTCACGCGTTAACATATTCGAGATACAAGGAAATTGCCCAATAGTCTGAGAATGGGTGGCAAGACGTCATCTTATACCAACAGCAGATACAACAAATTATGGCAATGAAAGTGAAAAACATGACTCTGAAAGCCAAAGCTGATTTTAGGGGACATCACAGACCTATACAAGCAAAACATTGAATCAGAACTGCAATTGATAATACTACATTTTTAATAGTCCAAGCATTCAAGTCTCAAATCACATGAACTACTAGAAAAAAGTAAAACATTGGTAACCACCATGTAAATTTTGAGCATAATCTTTATTGGATTCTGTAGTTATCACATCATGACTCATCTCCTGTTGAAAGTAGAAAAGCAATAAAGAACACATTATAGACTGCCTAATATACAAACAGACAACAGTCCTAAGATAAACAAGTTTCCATGTTAATAAAAAGTGCTCTACTCAGCAGAAGTTCTCCTACAGAATGTCACTACCTGAATCTAGTCAGCCGCCTTAAAAAAGAAAGAAAGAATCTAGTTAGCCATGAGCACACAGTGAACTCATTACACTGTAATGCAAGCAAATCAGGAAATAAATTGCACCACACAGCAATATGGTCACTTTTCCAATTGCAGACAAATGATAATTATTTCCAAGATGCATAAACACAGGATAATAAGATTCAAAGAGAGAAAGATAGAGCGAGATTAGTCTGCATAACATACAAATTCTTGAGCATACAACTGTGCTCTAAATACCTAAATAATATCAAATAACTAGTTACAGAGAAATTATTCCTAGTAGCAACAAAATCTTTGTTTAAAAAGCTCAACAAATCACAGGAAGTTTCAGCATCCACCTTTGCTTCCTGATCTTCAAATAGTCTCTAGGCCTACAAACAAAAAAAATGTGTATGGCTCACTAAATGATTTAGTTGTATTTGTTATTTTACGGAGGGGGGTGAGGAGACAAGCGAAGTAGGGAATAAACTAATCCGTCAATCTTTGGTACAGGATTAGCACATTTATGAAAAAACATTGTCAATCATCAAAAGACAAACCGCCTAGTTTTTAGGACTACGGTCATATTAGATTACGTTTAAATGACTAAATCATCCCCATATACTAAATCCCGGTCACAGGAACTGAAAGAAAACATACCCGAAAAATTAATTGTAGAAAGAACATCAAGGAATCCTAGAGATGCTTAGCTACCTAATTCAAAATTGAACCAATGGTCAGGAAAAAGGAAAAAAGAAAAAACACAAGATGCAAACTAGCAGGCCTAAAGAAAATGGGCACATAACACGCAGAGGTTTTCTTCAACTTCTAATTCTACTACATAATAGTTATAAATATTTTCTATTTTCTGAATTCCATTCTAAGAATACTTAAAATTAAAGATACCAAACACCATGAAAAATGCCAAATAACATGATATAGAATAAGATTTCATTTCACTCATTTAAAGTTGGACTAAGGAATGCACTTAGAGTGACAAGTTCATATAACATTCATTGATCAATGACCAAGTGATTGGGCCCAAGTGGTTAATGAGCTCCCCCTAGGACAAATCGATCCAGAGAACATGAGTTTGATTCCCGGTGGGAACAATTCGTGCCAAGACTTTACTACCGAACTCGGGATTACTAGGGCCCGTTCCACTAGGAACCGAAGGTTAGCACCAAGAAAAAAAATCATTCATAGATCAATATAGACACACAAATGACAAAAAAAAATAGAATTCTAATTCAATTTTCTTAACCTAATGCTACAAGAGCATTGAAATCAAAAGAATAACCGGTTGTAACTAATTCATTTCTGTTTATCTACAGAAGAAAAAAAAACTACGGAACCAAAATAATCAAAATTTCATATAAACACATTAAATTTTCTAAAAGCATTAGTTCAATTAACAATACCTTCTGAAAGCCAAGCGTAGTTGCGGCTTGAAAGGGAAAGCATTGAAGTCATGAGCGCAGAAGCAGTAACAGTGTGGTAAGGAAGCATCGATTCAACACAAAAACTCAATTCAACAGGTGACCTAGTCACAATTCACAAAACAAAAATCATCAATCAATAATGAATTTGAAGAAGATTACGTTTAATGCGTGTATCGATTATTACCTGAACATGGATGTTGATGGCGAGAGAGGTTTATTGGATGCCATGCGGAACGGAGAACGAGCTGGTTTTGCTTCCGAGGCGACACGGAAAGCTGATCTGGTTGCAGAAGATGATCGGAAAATTGATCTGGCGGCGGTGGAAGCCATTTTCGTGATCGGAGTTACGAGATAAGTGTAGGGTTTTTTGGTTTGGTTCTGCTGAGTTCAAAACCCTGGTAGAAGAAAGTATGGTAGCAGAAAAAGCGGGTTTTTTGGTTTGGGCTTGGGCCATTGTTTGATGGTGGGCTTCAGATCCAAACTTCAGTTTTGTTTTCAAAGAAAAGGTCGTTACTTTTCCCACCCTATGAGCTTCTCATGCGCCCTATTAGGATTCTAAAATCCAAAACATAGGTTTAATAGGGATTTTATAAACCTGAACTGCATAGAGTAAGAGGTCTCCGTGAGCATAGCTCAGCTGACAAGGACAAGACAATGTTATATGTAGGGCCGGAGTTTGAACCCCGGTGCCACTTATTCACTTTAAAAAGTGAATTCCAGCCGCTAAACAAAAAAAAAGTAAGGATAGCAAGGAGAAACCATATTGAATTTGCGTCACCAACCTTATTTTGGTAAATAAAAAATTGGTATGACTGAAGCTGAAATCATATTCAAATTTTATGGATGAAAAACATATTGTTAGAATAGTAGATCTTACTAAAATGGTTAACCAAATTTTTTTACGAGTTTAGACATTGATACGATACCTCGTATCAAAAATATAATTAATAATGACTCATCTTAAAAGTAATTTTAATAGAACCGTTAATTTGAAAGTTGTGCATTTAATTTCTTAAAAAATTATAAAATTGTTTTTTTAAACCTTATTTGTTAGCGCAATGTTACTTAACAAGATCTTTTACTTATTCTAATCTTATCGCAGCACGTTGAAATAGTACATGTTTTTACGTGTCCGTGAATTTTCATATGCAAAACTCCCGTATCAAATATCATTTTTCTATTTTAGGAATGCTATTTGGTACGGCAGTTTAACAACGAAATTTCACGGACGCGTGAATGCAGCTATTTTCCACGCGCTGCACTTTCCCTTTTTTTTTAATTAAAAAAGAAATTATATATTTTCTATTGATTTCATTACACAACTCAATGATTTCTTTTTCCTTAAAAAAAAAAAAAAAAAACTCAATGATTTCTTTACAATGGTTCCTTGACAATATTTAGTTTTGCTGTATATGTATAGATCAACACTTGGGTATTGTAGTGTACTGTTGAGAAACTTATTTGATACCTAAACATATTTTTGTATGAAAACATTTAAAAATGAACAATTTCAACGCCTAAAAAAAGCACTTTAAACTCAACATTGATCAAATTAATGGAACGCCTATCATAGTAATTTAGGACAAAAGATAAGTCAAACCTCTTCTAGATTTTTTTTTTTTGAGAAGATCAAACCTCTTCCAGATAAACTTCGTTTATTCTTATATCACAAGAACATACATTATTTTACATTTACTGTAACTTTCTGTCCAAAAATAAGGACACTGCAACTTCAAACGATATAGTAGAAATTAATTTTAGGAACTGTAACTTAAAACGATATAGTAGAAATTATTCAATGATGAATAATAATTACTAAATTTTAGGAACTCAAGTGTTTGCTTCAATTGTACATTTGCCTAGTACCTAAAAGGAGGTAAAATTAAATATATCTAAAACGGTCTATGAGCTTATCGGTCCGTTTGGTGCGCATGATAAGAAGACAAAATATGAACACTATCATATCCTGATTAAATCTTTTGTTTGATGCACCAACAAGAAAGGATAATTTAAACTCACTTTTAATTCTAAGCCTTTGTAATTCTTATCCTTAGTTTTTGATGGGTTAGTAACCGTTTTTTTTTTTACAAAGATGGGTTAGTAACCTGATAGCATATACTATCAGTGTTTTCAGTTTCCTCCAAAACCCTTCTTCAACTCTCACCTTCTGCAACAAACGCTAATTTTACTCAGTTGATTTTTTCCTCCGTGTTTCTTCTTTCCCACCCTCTGCTTTTTGTGCTTGGATTATGTTACTCTAGATGTTAGTTCCTTCTAAATTACTACTGATTATTGTGTTCCTTCAATCTCTCCTTACGATTGCTACCATGGTGATTGAATTTTCAAGGATAATCGCTACTATGGCGGCTGGTATTTGGAGAAGAAGACAATTCAAACCCCTAATTTTTATTTTTTAGGTAAAAAAACCCCTATTTTTAATAATATTATAAAATATTCAAATTTATTTTTTTTTAAAAATCTGAAGATAATTTTATCACTTTTTAAGAGAAATTTTATCACTTAAATATAATATATATCATATAATGTAAATATCAAGGGTGCACCAAACACATGATATGATTAAATAATGTTATCATATTTTTTATCATGTGTTAATCAGACATGGGATATGATAAATGTTTATTCTATCATTATCCTATCATATCATTATCTAGCTCTTTATCATATCAAATATCTATCATATCGCACCAAACGGACCCTGATATGATAGAGACATGATATGATAAAGAATTGGATAGGGATAGGATATGATAATGACATGATAGAACTTATCCTATTATATGTTTGGTGCACCCATAATGTTGACATGATATTATACATATAAACCAAAAAATTCATCTTGTCAAAAAAAATATAAACAAAAAACTTCATGTCGCGTTGCTGTTATGGACTATTTGGCAAACATGTTCTTTCACATGTATGAATTAATGATTCAGGATTCACAATCAAAAAGTTTGAGTGCTTACTTTATTGTTGAGTTTGTTCCCACGCATCGATTAGGAAAACAAATGATTTATGAAGCGGTGGTACAGTGGGAAACAAACAACCAGGAAGATATCGATTGGAAAACAATTAAATCAGTGATTGAAAACAAAACAAACAACATCGATTAACAAATAAAAAATTAGGGAAAAAATTGAAATTGGCAGAAATCATTGATTAGGGTTGCAGAAAAGTATGAGAGTGGGTGGGAGGAGTCGATAGTGTCGTTTCAGATCATAGAGGATAACAGAGCTATTCCAGTTTGCAGATAGAGGGAGTCGAAGGAAGGTCTTTTGAGAAATTTTAAACGCTGTGTTTTTTTTTGTTATCAGGTTGCTAACCCAGCTTAAACTAAGGATTAAAAAATAACAAAGAGTGTATAGGATAGGATAAATAAAAGGTTTGATTTTTCATATCTTATTGATGCACCAAACAAAAGATTAAAATAGGATAGAATAGTGTTATCATATCTCGTCTCTCTACCATGCACACCAAAAGGACCTAAGAGATTAGAATACACTGATCTTTGAGCTTAAATTTTTTATTACACAAAAAATCATAATGAGCTTAAATTTTAATTACACAAAAAATTCATAATATAATATGACAAGTTTCTTTTATTTAGTTTTTCAGAATTTAATTTTAATTATATCCACTTTTGTGAAATGCAAATATGCAATAATATGTGTCCAAACACATTTCATTTATTAAAAAAAAACTTATATTATAATTTATTTATGAAAAATGATATTCGTACAAGCAACTCTCATTCTCATACTCAGATCTGTTTTTATTCTCTCTTCTTTTTTTCTCTATTATTTATACATGATGATTTTGTGAAAGTGTCAACCACATCGTCCTAAAAGTTATTTACACTAAACAAAATAATAAAACGCACCCACATTGTCTCCACAATTAATAAACCATCTTTCAAATTAATCGACACCGCAATAATACATCATCAAATACACGTTAAAATAATGCTCATAAATTGACGGATTAAAAAGAAGGAATGATTAAAAATAATTCCTTTTACATTTTGATAGTATTTCAAAAGTACTAAGATAACTAAAGACTGTTCAGACACGGAAAGAAATGAGAAAAACATGATCAAGGTCATCACTCTTCCCTGTAATCTGGATTGTCCTTTAAAATTACAAAACCTTCAAGAATTGGCGATATGGGAAGATATCTGCAGAAAAAACAACTGTTAGTATTAGAAAGACAACAAAAGCTTGTTTTAAAGTATCACAAGGCAACAATATATTACTTTTCTGTGGCTAGCTCTGCCCTATCCCCAGCAGCCAGGAGAACAGGGGTGGAATGGGTCTGAAAGCCGGTGATTGTCTTAGGACGACCTGCCTGTCCAACAACGTCTACTGCTTGGCCAACCCGAACAGGCACTGATAGAGGCTTCAAGTCCTCATCCACAGTCAACAACATCCTCGGCTGTTACAACAAAGTATAATTAAGACTAGCTTCAAATAGGGGAAGGGAGATAGAGAAAGAGCGAGGAATTTAAGACTCAGACAAACCTGCATGGCCAAAACGAGGAAGTAGAGAACATAGTGATATTTCCCCAACACGATAGCTTTCATATCGAGGCATGCATGCAACATAGTAATTAATCCTGCAAGTGCTGTCCTGTAAAAATTGAAAGGAGCGTAATGTCGATTAGAAATTATTACAACAAAGCAGTATGCAATTTGAAGTCACCAACTCAATTAGTTTGCAGTCTGACAAAGGTTTAATTAAGAGACAAAAGCAGATGGGCAAAATAAGGGTTAACTTACGGTGATAGTAAGACACGGTCGGAATGATAAGGATTAAGTGTTAAAAGTCCCTTTCCCAAATGTACAAGACCTTGGGCAATCCGCACCTGTAGCGTAGAAAAGAAAATCAGTGAACATTGTTGAAACACGCAGAACTAAGAAAATAAGGACAACTTAGTTGAAACATACACAAAATAGAAGGCTGGTATCTTTGTAGTAATAGCTTGAGAGATTGCGAAGCATGCCGGCAATTCGAGCATTGTTTGTTCCAGCGCCTATTAGACCTAAGGAGATAACTGCTGCCTGTAGCATACAAAATGTGTTTTTACTTACAAACAAGAACCAAACCATAGAGACCACAATGATTTAAGAGGCTCTACAATCTTACCATTGCTACTTCTGAATCAGTATCATGGCTAAGTCTGCTTAAGGTATCCATAACATTGACCTGATCAAATAAAGGGTTAACAAATTAAACGCACATGAAATCTAGCTTGTGATTACTAATTTACAACAGCGGTTTACCATCTGTCATCTTTTCAGAACAAGGTCATGATGTGTTCCACACTGTTAAATAACAAAATACAAAAATGATAAAATGCAGGGTTGCAAACCTTTGGGTTTGATATACACAGCAGACCAAGTGCCAGAGGAACTGCTCGGCGAATATTCTGCTCTCCATACTGTAGAAGATGTTCTAGTGATCGGATAGCCATCTCAACACCTAATTCTTCAGCCATTGCTACCATAGCAATTCCAAGGACTGCAGGACCTTGGTGCATCTCACCTTTGTCAAGATGTTGTGAACAATGACCCAAAAGATTTTGCACCTGCATGAAGTAAGCACCAGCAATTTTAAACATAAAAGGCTGCAGCAGAAATCTCTATTTTTGAAGTTATATAAGTAAATTATAAGAGTGTACCTTGAGAACGTTCCCAGTTCCAGCATAGGCACATGATAGTAGTGTCATGTCACAATACTTTCTTATTTTTTCATTAAAAGTCTTTGAAACTTCGGCAGTTGCCTCAACACTGTCCTGTTGTTACATAGCACAATATGGAGTTAGTACTACGCTGGAGTGACTTTCACCCAACCTAATAGCAAAAACCCCTCCTAACCGTTTTCAAAAATTAAACAATAAGATTACAAATACTTTGCAAATGTAAACAAGGTTGTCAGTAATGCAACCACAATGGATCCAACCCTGCCCTGGACCTAGTATGGTGGGAGTACCAAACAAGTAAATACCTGCTTCCCAAGATAAAGAAGACCAAGGCCAAGAGGGAGAAGTCGTGTAAGAGGCTCTCCCAACTCTGACTCACTCCGGTCCATCAATGTAAATATGATTGCTTGAGCAACTTCCTCATTGCAAGAACCCACGTAAATCAAGCCCAATGCAATTGCAGTGAAGGCAATCACATCAAGCGAAGCTTTAGGATCACTCAGAATAGGTGCCAACTTGTATCGTAACTGAAAGAAACAACAAGTCAAAAAAATTATTTTCGCAAATATAAAGTGACAAGCATTTCAACAAGGTGTTACAGGAAGAAAAAAATCTCACCTGCTCATTCTGGGAACCAGCATATGCAATTCCTAATCCCATAATTGCACCAATTCTAGTCGAACTATCTTCTTTTTCAATAAAATCACCAAGGAGTGCCATTGCCTACAATGGAATCAAATAAGATCAAATACAGAAAATTAAAATATACATGTCATATACAGAAAAGGAAAAAATAAAAGGAACTCACAGGATCACAGTCATTCTTGATACTACAATTGACAATTCCAACTCCCAGTAATGCACCAGCAATGACATGGTTATCATTACTATGGAAGTATTTGTCAAGTTGTGCAAGTCCAGAGTCAACATCCCATAGTAAAATCATACCCTGTTATAATACAAGGGATAACATAAGTATAGAAAATGAAATTCATGTGATCCATAAATTAGATCAATGATGATTCAGTAAGAAACCCATACCAGACTTGCAGCAGCACTAGTCTTTCCATGCTCCTTGTTTTTAAAAAGCCAGTTTCCAGAAGAACCGCTACTTGAAGAATCTGATGCAACAGTCATTAACTTATCCTGCACAACAGTAATTGAATGGAAGGACAACATAAATACAAATATCAAACAACAACGTACACAATATAGATTATCTTGATATATAAAATTCATTGTACCTGACCAAATCCGGCATTAACAAATGCATTAACAAAAGTAGCAGCAAGGTTCTGTCTTGCTGAATCAACACTTGCCCCAGCACTTGCACGGCCATCAAGTAAATGTGCCTAAGAAAAAACAAATCAGAGCAAAATATGAGGGCAGAAGCAAATCAACAGAGGCACATATGATACAGAAAAATAGCATAGCGAAAAACAATGTTTTTCTGATATCATTGAACACATGAGCACAACACAACCATAGATTAATTTTTCAGACTCTACACAGGTTCCTTCAGCAGGTTGCATAAAGTTCTAACATTAGTATACAAATGCAACCAATGTAAACCAGTGTGTTACAAGAAGCATCCTGTTTGAAAAACAGGATGCCTCAAGATAGCTTTTGCTTTAGCAAGGAGAGGGCTCCTCTACAAATAATTAGAGCCTGGAAACTTAATAAGAAAACATTAAATCCAATCAAGAAAAGAAAACAACAACACAAATAAAAAATTTATGATTTTTTTTAAGAGTAAAAAAAAACATTTGAAATTTGAATAAGAGAATTTTACATCAATTATGGCACTCCCTCTGTTTCAAAATGCATGTCGCATTTTTGTAATGTGCACTATTCACATGACTTACTTTAACCCTACTTTTTAACTAATATATAAATTCAAATGTTAGCATGTAAGATGTTGTTTGATTTGTCTCGACATATATTTTCAAAATATTAAATTTTTATAATTTTTTACTTTAGATAATAAAAGATATTAACGATCAAAGTTATGCATTGGCATATGTGAAATGGTTGACAGCAAGATGTATTTTGAAACGGAGGGAGTATTTTACATCAATTATGACTAAAAACATAGATATCAATTTTTCCACTTATTAATCTAGGCTATCTCGTAGCACAGCATCAAATCTTAATAAAAGAATCCAGCGCATTACAAATTATGGTTCCATGTATATTTCCCAAAAACAAAAAAAAACTATTGTTCCATTTATGATATATAAAGAAAAGTTCTTATGTGAAAAATTATAAGTGATGGATGTCAATTTCAGTGGCATGAAAATTAAATAAAACTGAAATAATTTAAATAAATAAATGCAGTTATGTGGCAACCCTGTCTGTTTCTGCTTATATTAACGGAGATCACTGCTTTAATTTATAGATGTCTTGGAAAGATTATATTAAATAAATATATTTCAACAAAAAAAATCCATTTAGCAACAAATGGGTCCTGATTCCTGAATTCAGGAAATGCATAACAAATAGGAAGCAACTGGGTCCTCAATCGCATGCAATTATCAACAAAAACTCGAAGAAATGACAAGCAGCTATATGCAACCCACAAAACTAATACATCCATACCAAATAATAAAACACAATTCACTTATCTATCCTTTTTTGGTCTTAACCCTCCAGTACCCGGCAGGAAAAAGGACTCTAGTTATCTACAGTTCATCGGGTAGGTAACTAAAGTCAGGTCAATAATGGTTCCAGCTAAAAATTGAACTCAGATACTCCCTTTCAATTCAACCTCAACCGAAATTCGTTAATTATACTTGGATTCAACCACTTGGTTTCCTTCCATCAAGTTGAATAATAATTTATTAAATAAAGCTTAAATTTCAGAGCATTAGCTGGTATGGGAGTCATATGTAGTCAGGTGTTTATTACAATTCAGAGTAAATTTAACATCAGAAATGCACCTTGTATATATCTTCAGGGGACTTAGGCTCCATGACTTCAATATCACGAGCAAGAGTCAAATATCCTTCACTTAACTTGGAATTGTTAATGATATCCTGCAACACTTCTCGTTCTTCGTCATCGTTAACCATTTCCTCGTCAAGCTCAAAAGTGATTCCCTGAATACATCACAAAAACCATCAAGAGAGAGTCCCAAAATACTATTTGAGTGAAATTTTAAGTCTCTTTGACACCCTCTAGCGTTATCAATTGTGAACATATACCTAGAGTTGAGCATATAAATTCATTGTAAAAAACTGAAATGCAACAGTTACATCCATTATCACATCACAGGCAAAGAAAATCCAGCTAAAAACTATTCGCCGCAAGTACTAACACAGAATCCAGGACTTACATGGCGTGCAAGTATGTAACAGAATTGCTTCTTTCGCAGCACATCATGACAAGAGGTGAACACTGTCCTCACATGCTGTCAACAAGACCGCAACTAGTTAGTTTCAAACCACAAGCTTTTAAGGAACACTTCTTTAAGGTATATGGACAATCCATAAAGAGAAAATCAATCACAAACGAATTAAATCAAATCAAGAAAGAATTCTAGTGTCGCACCAGCAGGTTATCCATGAACAATGCAATTTGTAGTGCATTCGGAAATTCTTCAGATTTTAGATAGATTGAAAATGCAATGTCCAATACTAGCATATCATCTGGTCCAGGAAGATACCTGTAAAATTTTAATAATTGTTTTGCTAGTCTGTCAGTCAATTTACCCAAACAAAACAAAAAAATAGAAAAAACAATAACAACAAATTGCCGCTTATAACTCAAAAAATCCAGAGCCAAGCCAATGACTATATACGATGAACCTTTAAACTATTCACCCCAATTGCAAGTCAAACTCCATCTAATAAACCTTCATTATGTATTAAAAATCACTTTTTAAATGCTTTTCAATACAAAACTAACAAGCTTCAGAACCAAGCCAGCAACTAAAGAAACATGTTGTTTCAGTCCATTCTGTCACAAGCACAAATAACTTCCAATTGTTAGTGTTATAATATCTGAAAATATCCTTAGGTTCTTGTCACTTGGTTATATTCTAGATTAGTTCCCTACTCAATTAGGACTAGGAGTCTTGTATCCCAACAATATGGATTAGTGCTTAACTTTTTAGCATCAGCAGACCATCATCACAAATTCACAACCTTAATCATATTTGAAGTCTCCATTCTTTCTTTCATCTCTTTATCAAAAACCCAATGACTTCGACACTCGTATATTGTCAGACGCAGCAAGAACAGTATTAAGAGGTCCAGGTATCAGTCAAGCTAACAATAATTCTCATTCCTAAAGCACCGTATATTGTCCGAAGCAGCAAGAACAGTATTAAGAGGTCCAAGTATCAGTCAAGCTAACGATAATTCTCATTCCTAAACCACCAAATCACTTTATCCCTTTTTAGGGTCCAGGATGATAACAAACGACCTTACTTGATAATTAAATTATGAGACTTCGGAAATAAATAATAAATACACACACACACTCTAGGGGTGGGAATAGTACAGGCCGGCCAAGGTTGTCGAGATCGTACGATCTTGCAATTCGTCATGCCTCTGGAGCGGTTTGAAGATCGGAGATCATGGCAGATCAGGCGGCGCGCCGTGGAAAAGCGGAAACTCGCAGAATCGACGTGTTTTTTCCAAACCAGAGAAGAGGGTTGACCCAGTTTCAGGAGTCGTTGACCCAATCCGACCCAGTGACCTGTGGTGTCTGTTTCGTTTTCGACCTGATTCGGTCATAATTCGACCCGTTTCGCCCTAGAAGATTATAATCTATCATTAATTTCGTGTTTTGGGACTTGCTGGTATTTAATTGAATCATTAGGTTAGGAAATTGGGAATTTTTCTCATCTTCTCTGAAATTGTAATTCCTCAATGATTAAATTCCCTCTCATCTTTCACTTTTTCTATAAAAACCAGTTCACAGTGTAATTCTTGAATGAATCAATATGTTTTTTTTTTATGGAAGTTTTTAGATGATGTTTAAGACAATGAGAATGATTAATGAAAGTTTTTTTCCTTAGTTACTTTTATAATTTTTCTATTATGTGGGGTCTTAAGATCTATGCTTTTTCTATACCCCAACGATCTTTAGTCGGATCCCGATTTTGACAACCATGGTCCAGGCTAAGGCTTTTTTAAAGCCTATGGCCTGGCCTATTTAAAGCCAAGCTCGGCCCGGCCCGTTTAATATAAAGGCTAGGCTCTGGCTTTTTATAAAGCCTATTTAACTAAATAGTCCATGCTAAGGCTTACAAAAAAACATATTAGGCCTGTTAGGCCAGCCTATCTATTATTGCAGTTTTCTTTATAAACCCATGCCTTCATTTGATTTGGCTATTTAGTAGCAGGCCTATTGGTGTGATCAAGCCTTTGTAAGATTTGGTTATTTAGTAGCATGCATGTTGGTGTACTTGGGCCCTCATAAGATTTGACCTATTTAGTAGTAGGCATATTGGTGTTGCAAGGCCTTTGGTGTGAAATAGGCTTTCAGGCTTCTCTAGGCTCTAGGCCTTTAAAAAGGCCAGACTAAGCCTTAGAAATGAGCCTATGTCAGGTAATAGGCAAGGCTTAGGGCTATAATTTTTTTACGTAGGCTAAGAAATCCAAGAACAGGTCTACAAGACTTTAAAGGGCAACCCGGGGCACTAAAGCTCCCGCATACGCAGGGTCCGGGAAGGGGTCCCACCATTTGGTGTATTGTATGCAGTCTTACCATGTTTTTTACACAAGAGGCTGTTTCCAGGACTTGAATCCGTGACCTTCCAGTCACATGACAACAACTTTGAAACAAGAAAACTTTAAAACCACACAAGATGCAAAAGTTCAACCATAATGATAAATCATTCTTTAAACTTTCTTTATAACTGTTCTGAATTTAATATATTCTCTTAATAAATAATCTGAGGTCTGACTTACCTAGCTGAACTTGTCAGATACAAGCAAGTCCTTTTAAAATTTGTTTTGTCAACATGCTCAGTCAACATATCTAAGTCCTCAACCTAACAACAAAAAAGATTGCATGAAAACGCCGTTACGTTACACTCTGAATAGTTCGGGAAAAACCAAAAGAAGGATATGAGATATTACCTCCATCAAAAGATCAACAGCCTCTGGTTCAGCATTATGCTGCAGAAAATTAAAATTGGTAAAAAATTGGTCAACAATCTTCGCCTAACACATCTTGTTGCGTCAATATTTCATATAGTAACATTATTTTAGTAAATTGAATGCAGATAATACCTTCATGTGAAAAGCAACTATTTGTTTTACGAGTTCTATGAGATCATCGATTGGCGCCTCTTCACTCTGTCAATGCAAAATTTGAACGCAATCACGTATAAGCACAACACCAAACTAAATTTGCAATAGCAAACAAAACTAAAATAAATAAAAAATACAGAAAATGCTGTAGTGAGGGCATTTAAATTAGCAAGATGCCTAACCTGTCGTTTTGCATATTCTTGAGCAATTTCTCCAGCCAAATTTCTGACACCATAAGTAAAAAACATAAGATTGAGACAAATGATATAGTTAACCTTTTTCAATCAACTTCCTTACAAAAATATAAAATATACCTAGTGATTCGATTGTTCACAACAGGAGTTCATCTTCAACCATATAAAACACAAATACAAAACATTAAAAAAAAAAATCTTACCTAACATACTCATGTCCCCAAGAACCAATATCGCCCTCTGAGCCTAGTAATCGGTATTTGAGACTATCCTGGCAGAGTCATTGGCAAAGTAAAGAGTCAATATAATGAAAGTACGTCATCAAACTAGAACACAATCGAAGTTGAAGCAGTCATTCAAAAAACCACTCAATATCTAAATGTAGCAAACTCACCCGTTCTCCCTCAGCAGACATTGTAAGGGCCAATACTGATAATATGTCAGCCAAATATTTCTGCAATGACGAACGAAAAATCATTTAAGCACCATAATACCATACTATTACTTCACACAAAGTCGTCACTATAAGACACAAATAGCAATACCTTCAACTCGGATTCCGCCATAGTTTCATAATATGCCTTAAGAGTACCGTAATGTGGCCGTAGAAACTTCAGTGGCTTGGGCACTGAAGTCATGGAGCTTGTAGAAGTACGGATTTCTTGTCTACAATACAACCATACTTTCCAATTTCAATACACAAACACAAAATTTAACAAAACTAACTTCAATTTTCACTCGAATCAAATTTTGTGAATCCTCGACAATAAAATTAGGGTTTACCTCATGCTTTCAAGAGCAACCTTCTGCAACCCGGGGTCAGTATCCTGAACCCTCTCAACATACAACTCCAGCTGCTGCTTCAAAGCTAAATCTTCATCGGACTGCACAAATTTCAACAAAAACAATCGAATTTGTTTAACTCAAAAAAGCTTAATAGAAATTTGAACCCTAAATTGAGTGAAAATTCGAATCAAGGGACTTTGGACTTACCAGATCTTCGCTCTCGATCTTCTTTTTTGCGGCAGCTTCGTCTTTGGCGGTGCCGCTGGTGCTGGCGCCGTTGCCGGCACGGTTAGGTTCAGGAGCCATCGGAGAAGAGGAAGTGTGAAACCCTAAGTTCGATTTAGCGTGAAATGAAAAGTGTGCGATAATAGAAGAAGTGAAAATCTCGCGAGTTGAGTTTTGCTGGTGTGAGTATGTTAAATTAAAGAGAAAAAAAGTGGGACTTCGGAGAATTTAACAGATGGAGGTTTCTTGTTGCAGAGGAATTGCTCTTGTTCCAATGGGCCACTATTTGTAAATAAGGCCCAGTAGTTTTTTAGCCTTTTTGGGCTCCTTTTGTTAATTCGTTTATGAAATCACTGTTATTTTTCCCATTTTCGCGCGTCCTTTTTTTTCCTTTCGAAAATACCCCACGTTCAAATTCTATAATCCTAAACAGATAGTTAGGTATTTTTGGATTGTGATGTAAGATTTTTAGATGTCATATAACTATTTACACGTGAGTATAATAGGATCGTTTCTGCAGGGAGTTGCGCATATCTTAAGTATTTCAGCATCATTTTATCATATTAAGTGTTTGGGTATAAATGTTTGTTTGTGTAAAACTAGTTTAACTATTTGACATAAAAGTAAATTGAGACGAGATAGGGCTATTTCGTTTGGGGTCAGAGATAATCAACCAACCGTAACAACTGCAATCTCTCGATCAAATAACGGATTCTACCTCTTTAAACGATATTATCACAATCACTCAACAACATCATTCGTGTCCAAATGACGTCGTGATTTCTATTGGATTATTTAAAAGTCGTTTTCCCAAACTATTTAAAGAATCACAAAGTCGATTGGATCGTTTAATCGACGATTTCCCAACCTATTAAACGATCCAAAAGCATTAAGTTCTTGATTACAAAGTGATTATCAAAGATTAAATCCTATGTTTAGAATGAAAACTTAGATAGATTATTATTCTAATCCTAGATCCAAAAGTATTTGTCAATGACATTTCAAATCTTAAATAAAGCTTTAAATGCAAGAATAATAACAATATTGAATAAATAAGATAGAACCATATATTAAAAGACCAAGAGTTTACATAATAGCTTGTTTGAATACCTCAAAACCCACAAGGGTAGATGTAGCTACATATGTCTATGCAAGCTTGGCAAAGGATGAAAGAAAGATGAAGATTTCATGCTAAGATTCATGATGTCTCAACAAATCTTGGTAAGAATCTACTCCTAACAACCTTGCTTTATGTTTCTCTCTGTAGAAAAGCCCTAGTCTCTCTCTAAAACCAGAAAAATGTGCAATAAAACAGTAAGTGAATCTGGAAAGAGATGAGAAAACTATTTATATGGGCAAAATTCGTGTCTGCACGCTTAAGCGTGCTACCAAAATATCTTATGTTGGGCATTTAGGGACTGCCACGTGTGGCCTTATCCACTGCAGATGAAGAACTACGCTTAAGCGTTATGGAAGCGTGCAAATTGGTTGCTCACTGGAACTTGCACGCTTAAGTGTGTTGAGGTCACTTAAGCGGGCTGCTTGAACTTTGTGGGAGCGTGCAGGAAGCGTCCTGAAAGCGTGCATAAGAGTTGCTCACTGGAACTCTCACGCTTAAGCGTGTTGTGGACGCTTAAGCGTGTAGCTTGAAACTTGGAAGCATGTGGGAAGCGTCCTGAAAGCGTGGAAAAGGGTTGCTCACTGGAACTTGCATGCTTAAGCGTGCTGAGATCGCTTAAGCGTGCAGACTTTGGTTCATGAGCTTCTTTCTTGTTCCTTGTTTGTCATTTCCTGCATACAAGGGGCGGAATCAGGCATGTAAAACATAAATGATAAAAGTACAACAATTGGCAGCTTTTTCTTAGATAACTTGCAGAACAAGTCACTAAAATGCCTAATTTAACACAAGAATTATATGACTTTTGAGCACTTATCAGATTGTATAATTTAAAACATAACATAATAAAAAGAAAGTGTGTTGTGATTGATATCAAAGGTCTTTGTTGATGAATGTATAATCCTTGCATAAACTGCAAAGCAATTTCTGATGGAAAAGGCTTCTAGATGGTACTAGCCTATCAAAAAACAAGAGCAGTATCAACTCATTAACAAAAGGTCAATCAAACATAAACCACAAGCAATTGAGAAAGATAGAAACAATATTATGTGCGGAGTTAATAAAAATATTCGAAGGTGGGTGTTGTCCTAACACGTAGTTTATAAAAACATTGTATATTTCCATAGTGGCCAATTTTTTTTTATATATTCAAACCACAACAAATTAACAATTAAATTCAAATAATTGTAGTCATCGCTTTCATCAAAATGACATATTAACTATAAGAGCAGTACGAATATATTCAAAAAAATTGGCACTTTTTTTCATTTATCATAACTCAAATCTAAACCTACAGATGTAACAAAAGAAAACTAAACATACAACCGCAAGACATACACAACATAAGATGAATCAATCTATAAAAGCGGACAAATATGAGCATCGATAGCTAGACAAATATTTATTTCTTCACTCTCCACGTTCAGTGGGATAGTGTTTTGTTATTGTTGTTGTCGTCTCTCTCTAATAGGACGAGTAGTTCTTCACATTCTTGAAAATTCAAACACTTTGAAACTCTCACAGAAAGACCCTTTTGAATCAAAGCTAAATTTTCTTCGACGACTTTATACATAAGAAGCACACATGTTAAGACAACACCCACTTTCAAATGTTTTTCTCCATAGACATGCTATGCCTTAGTCAATGTTGTCATAAAATGCTTTTCAGCATTGTTGTAGTTACATAAATAGGACTCAAGTTGTCCTAAATCACACATGGCTTGAATCGTTAACCACTCTATATTGATGTTGACTCCACCTAAGTAGGCATTGTCACTCTCTTTAAGTTTGGTGGCTTCTTTTATAAGACAGTTATAAATCTTTTTTGTCTTTGAGAAATTCTTTCTTCTATGCAGGAACTCTGCATACGATAGCGCAGCAGTGCCATCACATATATTGGTGCAGGGAGATTTATCAAAAAAAGGTTTATGCAAAGTCAATATCTCATTTAACAAGTTCAATAAGTCCTTTGAGCAATCTAACACGAACACTTAAGGTCTTATAATCATAACTTATTTCTTCCTTCAACAGGGTCATGCATTCATTAGCTACAATTGACACCATACCATCCTCTTTCAATTGTAGATGAACTCCACCCTTAGGTTCAGAAGCAACAACTTTGATGCCAAAGTTAGAATTCCTTAAATTTTAAACATATTTGAGTTGTTTATTTGCAACGTTATCATACGAAATGGGAGATTACAATGTTGCAATTGAACAACTCAAATATGTTTAAATTTTAAGCAATTCTAACTACATTGGAATTCTTCATTATGGGTGCAAATCTTAGAACATCACTCCAGTAAAACACAAGTCATACAGTAAGATTCATCTGATCTCATATGTCTTCTCATGTTTCAAAGCGAATTTGCTCATACGAGCATAGTTGGGCTTTTGTCTTTCTCTGTTGTTGAGGCCTTAGATACCCATCTTATTTTAAAAGCTGCGAGTTGGGGTGGTTTAAATGTTTTATTCACATTCTTTCAAGCTTTGAATGTTGGATTGCCACTAATCGGCTGTCCAGATGTGGAGGACCTAAGACACTGATACAATAATATGTTTAGAAGATAAGTGGTGGTTACTCATTGTTGTTGTGCGGCGGCGAATATTATTGATTGAATTAAAACTATGTCATAATGACTAAATATATCTTTTAACAGACTATATATATAACCATATACACTAAACACGAAAAGTGTATAATATAAAAAAAAACATAGGGTAATAAAAAATGTAGTTTTAAAAAAATTAAGTTGACTCATTCGTTGAATCATTATTTAAAAATTTAATGTTATTTGAATGACAAAATAATAATTGATTTAACCTCCATTTTATAATGTTTTGTCAAAAAAGTTAACTTTTATGTTATAAAATGTTTATTTAAAAAAAATCCAACATTGAGCATACAAAGCAAACCAACAGACACACATAGGGAAATCTCGTAAAAAATGTTACACATGCCTAATACACATATAAAATTATGTTCGCGACGTTAACATTCAACACCTTAATACATTACTAACTTCAAATACAAACATAAATATAAAGCAAACCAAACAAAAGAGAAAATATTTAGAAATTTATATAGTTTTATTTTTCAAACTAAGATATCTCCTTCAATATCTGCCTAACCACTCCCAAGATTCAAGTCTTGTAAAGAAAATGTCAAAAATACTTAAACTATACAAAAATGATTAAATATAAATTGATTAAACTACATTTTCTTGATTTTTTTTTATTGAAGGATACCTTTGTCACAAATTTATTAACCAAAACAGGATCAACCATACCCTCCTAATACTGTAAGAACCATCTAAAACTGGATATGAGGCACTTTTTTGTTTACAATAAACAGAAATTTTAAGTGTCAAACTCAGGTGGATAAAACATAGCATTTTTTTCCCTACAAAAATAAAAAAATGAATAAGGGAATCAAGGTACCTATAAATACACAGATAACATAAATGCATGTACACATGTACCTGAATTGAAGCTACAAATGATGAACAATTTCTCTTAATCAACTGTTTCATATCATCATCATACAACACAAACAAAAATTAATCAGAAGCATCCTGAACAACAAATTTAACACAATACCTGTTAAACATCCATCAAGTGCTAAGGCAACCCTACAATAACATCAAATATAATATCTGAAATTTGATTTACCTTGAAATAATATGAAAAACATAATTAATGAAATCATTGCAACTATGTAAAATATACTTTTTTTTTCTTCATATTCTTGAAACAAGTACATGAGGGGGTACCATCACTCTTTGTTTTCAATACAATAATTTCAAAGTTGAACATAACGCATAAGTTCCTTCTTCTATCATACAACTTAGTTCAAAGAAAGCTTTCTGTAACGCCCTATTTCTATTAAAGCGATAAAACATGCGAATAAATATTCAAGAAATAGACGCTACGTCTTCAACAAATATCAAACAACATGTCTTTATAAAAATTCTAAACAGTCGTAGCGGACATAAATCATACATCACCAAAGTATACATGTCATAAAATCATCATACATCAACATATAAAATCTCCAAATCTCAATATATGAACAAAATCTCCATAACATAACATATCCAGAATAATCAAACTAGAATAATCGTAAAAATGGACATCCTAGATCAGAGCCTAATCTAAGACATCGAGACATGAAAATAGAGGAAGCTCCCGCTATCCTCGAACAACTCACTAAATAAGCAAAGCTACTCCTGCACTCCGTCTACTCATTCATACAAACAGGTAGGTGGTCAAAACCACTGGGGGTTAGCTTCACATCAATCATAATCAACATAAACAAACATAGGTATTCAAGGATTTAATGCATAACACATATACATACCCATCCATCCTAGAATACTAACATCACACGATTGTTATCCCCATTTCATACACCTCAAGCTATCACATTACCAACATAGCATAGTAGCATATTTAATCCCTAATCAAGTCATCGACCTAAGCTCATCATTCATCAACAACAATCAAAGAAAGGATTACCTACTTTATTCTTCATTTAGCATACTTAACTCAAAGAGTACAATTCATCATTTCAAGGTATAAGCAAGCAATTATCATTATCAAAGAAATCACTACATCATATATATATATATATATATACACACAATTCTCACCTCATTATTATTACCAAAATAATTATCATCAAATAGATTCGCCAAGGGTATAAACACAAGCAAGTAAGACATGCAATTAGAACATAGTTCAATCATTCGCAACCACCAACCAAGTCCACCAATTGTACATATACACCAATCCACATAAATCACCACATTCAACAAATTTCACCAATGCACAAATTCACCAGATCACATATTCAATTATGACATAATTCATCAACCATTCAAATGCATGCAATGTTCTAGACTCTTCTTGATGCATGCGGTACCGTCACCAACAACAAAGGTCGTCACCTCATGATGCAACAAAAACATCATATCCATTGAATACAAAGTATTCAAATCTCACCATTGGATATAAATATCCTAAACCATTGAACACAAAGTATTCAAATCTCACCACTGGATGTATACATCCTAAGACTTATGACTATGACGCATGGACATACAAGCAAAGACTCGACAATGCAAAATCACCTCATATGTATTCAACAACCACAATGTAAGAGATCACCTCTATTTACATTGATCAACTCCAACAACAATTGCATTATCAGGTATTTACGTCCGCACAATCATCAAGTCACAATTCAAATAATAGTCATCACCACATTATCATCAACATAATCATCATCATAATTATCAACAAACATTAACATCACCATCATCATAATTAACATATATGCATTACTCAACATCAACTGTGTTTTACACATATGCATTCTCTAACAATATCACCATCAATCAACATATATGTATTCACCAACAATACCACAATCAATCAACAACATCATACTATTTCTCACAATCCAAATAAAGGAGAAAATACTTCATACTAAGATAAATATCATTTTCAACACATAACAATCATTCATACTTCTTCATGTAATTATACAAAGCTATTCACAAAAGATTTGCAAAGTAATCGGCTTAAGAGATCATTTTTCGACAAAGTTCGTATCATTTTGCAAAACGAGCATCATCAACACTTTTCAAAACAAAAGAACTTATTCAAGTATAAAATCCTACAATTCAATCATATCAGCATGAACATAGGCCTCTTATAAGCTATCAAATCTTAGTTCAAGGTTTTACCAAAGTTCATTTGAGAAAATCCTAAGTTCGTCTCATAATTACTTAATTTAATGACAAACCACACAAGAACTCATTAGACCCTTTATACAAAGTTATTTCTTTCATGAAAGCACCCCTCGATGGTTAGGATAAAGTCCCTACACTTAGGAATAAGTTTGGAAACAATTGGATTGAAGAAAAATGCATTTTTAAGGTTTCTGGTCAGGCAAAATCGTAGTATGATTTTTCTACATCATAGTACGACTTTTTCAGTGCGAAACACCCCAAAACCTAGTCAAAATCGTAGTACGATGACCAAAATCGTAGTATGATGGCTGCCTGACAGACATCATCAAATTTTCCAACTTTCACATTTTCGCGCGTAAAATCCAAACCGTTAACCCGTTTTCGATGTCGTTTTCGCCTACATGCTCCTGGCACTTAGCTCTATCATAATCTACAGAAAAATTCAAGTTTCAACCACCTCAAAATCGATTTCCAGAACTTCACATAATCGCTTATTTGCAAAAACGCTTATACACCAACTTATACACACGCTTAACACAACCACAACATGAAAACAAAAATTCTACTAGATCTAACTCACCCACAACATCAAAAATTCAGTCAACAACCTCATATATCAAAAGTTCATTTAGGTCATTCACATGAACAACTCAACACAAATTTCACCAATTCAAACAACAACTTCACAAAATGGAATACCCATGGTACAAATCAACAACAACATATTCAATTCAACAACAACTTCATTTAAACATGAATTCATCACAATTCAACAACACATATCACAATTCATCAATTTAAGCATAATTCACAAAGTACTCATTTCTATGTAACATGAACATGCAAATTCATCATCAACAATTCAATTATCATCAAATTCATATACTCAAACATACCATTATAACAAGAGCACGAATTTCAACAACTAAATTCAAAATAATCACTTATTCTAATAAGCAC
>Ga0315914_1001007_pt1 | contig 40154 bp, 17 predicted proteins | sample MpolenodulesMG_FD_203920 | JGI IMG/M metagenome (GOLD analysis project Ga0315914, IMG submission 203920) | Medicago polymorpha root nodule microbial communities from Los Angeles, California, United States - elongated nodules | ecosystem: Host-associated > Plants > Roots > Nodule | place: USA...
TCTATATATATATTTATATATATATATATATATATATATATATATATATATATATATAATATTGTATTAAAAAGTATCATTTCTAAATCATACAATATAATAAAGCAAGGTTATCTCTTTGGCAAGATTGACATTTGTCATTCAATGAGAGCCCATGCTATTTTTAATGTTTCTATTAGTGGAATGATTTCCTTAATTGTATTTTTTATCTTTTTAATTATTTAATTTGTTAATTAGTAGTACTATAATTAAATAAATAAATTTTGAAAATTTTTGTTTGATCAAGTAGTCTAGTGGTTAGAATTCACATTTTTCAAGGTATTGTAACTAAAAATTAGTATAAAAAAGGTCAAAAGATCTAACTTTTCCACTTTGGTATTTGAATGTTCTTACTTTTGGTTTTTTATTGTTGGGTCCTGACATTTTTAAATATACTCATTTTTCAGTCAGCATATCAAGCCTTTTTTGTTGTATGCATGTTATTTCTTAGAGTTAATTTATGTTTTTCAAGTTTATTTTGCATCCAATCCCAAATAGGTGCATAACACCTTCATAAAACTATTTTTTGTTCGGGGTGCAATAACACTTTCTTTAAATATGTTTTTGTATGGATGTTTAGCAGGGTCAAGAAGTGATAGATAACAATGGAGGGCTGAAGGTGAAAGTAGCTTCAACGAAAAGCCTTGGGACATGCAAAGCTAGGTTGAGGATGCTGCAAAAGGAACTAACAAAACTATGATTGATGGTTTTTTACTATGAATTAATTTCATAATGATTACTTATTTATTACTATAATGTATTGTAAGGAAATTGTCCAAAATGTATTGTGAGAAAAATTCTATATAGTGGATGAGGTTGTTTGGCCGTTCACCATATTGTAATATGTTGCTAATTGATGAAATCTGAGGTTGTAGGTTTGATCACTAATTTAGTTATTACATGAGTGTACAGTAGTTTAAAAGTAAGTTTCTTTTAGACTATTGTAGATGTTTTGAAAAATTAAAGTGAGTGCATAAGTGGCATGAATAAATGTATAACATGGTAACCTTGATGCATGTATTGAGTAATGTTCAAGTCAAGAAAAAACAAGAAATCATGCAAAAGTTTTGGGGGGAAACTTCAACTATTTGACAGATGAAAGGTTTACTTGCTAAAGAATGTGTAATGCTGGACGAAAATCAATCATGAATACATGCATCAAGATGAAATACATGGATGAAAGGTCTATTTAAATTTATAAAAATTAAATATTTTTTGCATTTCAATAGTATTTAAATTTCACTTAAGGTTTTCAAGTTTCAATTCAATGTTTTCCTTTGCCGCTCTCAATCTTAAATATATATTATACCTAAAAAAAAACTATAGATTTGAAATTTAAAAATTATATACAAATACAAGTGAAAGACCAATATCATGTGAAAAAAAGATAAAAGTCCAAATAATTATCTTATATTAAAATAAAAGATTAAGAATTTAAACAATACTAATAATTTTCCTTTTAATTTTTTTTTTTTTTGGTTTTTTCTGTTCAATTGTATACTTTTGAGGGAATATTTGAATGAATGTCTAATAGAAGATACTTCTTTTTCATAAATAATTATTAATCATTTTGATCATGATTTAGTGGAAAATGATTTGTTAGAAGTTGACAAAATTGGAAGTGTTGAGAAAGAAAACTTTGTTTCAAGTTTGAATATTGCAACAAATGAAGACGTTGATAAAGATGAAACTTTTAATGAGACAAATTTTGTTTCCTTTGTTGGTCAAATGTTTCTTAGTGAAGAAGAAGCATATGTCTTTTATAAGAGATATGCTTATCAGCAAAGATTCTCAATACAAAAAAAGGTAGATTCGTAAAAAAAAAATGGAGTTATTAGCAGACGTGATATTTTTTGTCATCGTGAAGGTAAAGTATCCTCGTAAATCATGGAACCATCAAAGAGTAGAGAAATAGAGAATCATCAAAGTGTGAATGCAAAACTCATTTACAAATTAAATTACAAAAGTCTCATGGTTTGCTAACCCAATTAGAGGTGTGTTTTACAGAGGCTTATCAAACTATATATCTTAGGAGTTTTCGAGGAGACTTTACCTTCACGATGACAAAAAATATCACGTCTGCTAATAACACCATTTTTTTATGAATCTACCTTTTTTTTTATTGAGAACCCTTGTTGATAAGCATATCTCTTACAAAAAGACATGTGCTTATTATTCACTAAGAAAAAATTGAGCAATAAAGGAAACACAATTTGTCTCATTAAACATTTCATCTTTACAAACGTCTTCATTTGTTGCAATATTCAGATTTGAAACAAAGTTTTCTTTCTCAACACTTCCAATTTTATCAACATCTAACACGTCATTTTTCACTAAATCATGATCAAAATGCTTAATAATTATTTATGAACAACAATTTTCTAAAGAAGTGTCTTTTTTTAGACATTCGTTCAAATCAAAACTTATTTTATTGTTGGTCTATGTAGCACTAGCATCATGCATTAAGTTATTTATCATTTACAAATAAAAACAATAACGTCCCCTAAAAAAACAATAACGTAAAAATAATAAGGTTCTATATATTTACATGCAAACCAATATAAAAACAAGAATAAAAAAAAAAAGTCCTTCAAAAAAAAAAAAGAAATAAAAAAAAAATAAAAGCGTGAATAGTACCTAATAAAGATTGAAACTTAAAGACTAGTTTGTGTGTGTATATATATGGGTTTTGTTAGAAGTCAATCAAGAATGTGTCTTTTAGCAACACACACCTCAATGTGTAATTTTCACTTTTTAGTTAAAACTTTACTAAAAGACATCTTCATAAAAATTAGTTGGTGTCTTTTAACAAATGCTCATAGAATAACTTGCAAAAAGACACCTTCATAAAATGTGTCTTCTAACAAAACCCTATATATATATTAACACAAGTAAATTGACTCAGTCTAAGATTAAATAGATAATAGAAAACTTATCGATTTTATTGATTAGGTGTGCAAATGCACTAGTCTTAATAGAATTTTGCCGCCAAAGGTAAACTACCCATCAAAAGGCTAGTACTCTCCAAAATACAATAGTCACTTCTTGTTAGCACCGCATATGAGTTAACAAGGTCTTGGAAACAGTTTTTTGGATGCTAAAGGAAACTTAATTAATTTATATTTGTTGTTGGAGATGATAGCAAAATAAGAGTGAAGGTGAGAAAAACACAAGAAAGGGGGGTTGAATTGTGTTTGCTTTTTCTTCGTTTTCTCCTAATGAAGTCACAGATCAGAAGCAGATAGAGTTCAGCTTCTGAAGTGATAATCAGAATCTAAATGCAGCGGATAAAAACAGAGAGAGAGAAGAAAGACACAAAGCAATTATACAGGTTCCTTCCACAAACCGGAAGTAGTCTTGTCCCTCTTGCACTTCCAAGGAGAGTTCACTAAAATGTAATATCAAATTACAACTGCTCAATGCTACAATTAGCACGAGACTTCAAATTACTCAAGCACAACTGCAAGAGATTTCCTATGCTCAAGCACACAAGTAAGAGACTTCCAATGCTCAAGCACAACTGCAAGAGACTTCTATTGCTCAAGCACTCAAGCAAGAGACTTCTAATCAAATAGAATTACAAAGAAGTTTGTTTGAGTTTGAACACTTGATATACAATCAGTGGTGTTCACAATACAATTCAGATACAGACTCTTAAGATTATAGAATTTCTAAAATATGAACTTTGATAAGAAATTCTAAGTGACTTTAAATGTAGAACAATAACAGAGTTTGGAACTTTGAATTGTTGTATGAGTCTTGCTTTTGTGTGTGTCTGTATTTTCCAACTAGTAAGTCTTCACTCCTTTATATAGAGGTGTGAAAGATACGTTGGAAAGTTGCCAACTCAAAAAGAGTCGTTTGAAGCTTGTTGAAAATCACCAATGATCTTTTGCCCGATATGGTTATTGTCCTATGAAGGATCAATTTCAAATGCATTCCTAGTTTGAAGGAACATTTCTGTAGGCAGAGCTGTTATTCTTGTCTTGTTGCAGAGACACGAACAGAGTAGTGGAGGAAGTGGTTGTACAGTTTGTACAATTGTCCTTTGTCAACGCTCTTGATAGAACAAGCATCCAATGCTTTCAAATTTCATCTCAAGGGCCGTTGTTACACTCTTTTAGTCTTCTGTAATGCTTAGGCGTGATTAAATCAATTACCCAGCCTTTGAAGCTTTAAGTCTTTTCTTCTGATGAACTTTAGCTTCTGGTGATCTTGCTTCTGAAGAGGTGCTTCTGACAAACTTGCTTCTGATGACGCCATTACTTCAGGAACACTTATACTTAAGATGCACTTTTCTTCAGATGCTTCAAGCTTCCTTTTTAATGATTCTTTTGCTCTCTTTTGTTCTTCCAAAACCTTATAAAGATATCAAATTTTTGTCTATGGTCCTGTACACTTGAACAAATATTAGCATATTCAATTGACAATTTTTAATACCTTGTTATCATCAAAACTCTAAGGGTAACGTATGTTAAACATATTTCATTCCAACAATCTCCCCCACTCTAAGGGTAATGTTTGTTAAACGTATTTTGTTTCAAGAAAGAGAATGAAATGCTATTATACTTTGGTATTTTTTTTCTTCTCTTCTCATATTCTTCTCGCTATTTTTCTCCTATATGTGTAACCCCTTCATTAAACATCAGTATCACACGTTACAATTTTCTTAAGTAAAAAACAAAACCATAAACTCCACATTATTAGGATTTACCCACTAATGTAACGTTAACATAGGATGAAAGAAAAACGTGCATGACCAATTCATAAGAGAAAAATATAATTAACTTTAATTCCAAATAAAAATATACAACAATCTTCCACAATTTATTTTAAAGTTTTAGATGTTTTCAAGAACATGAAAAATCAATGTATAAGTAATGGTCGGATTTACCAAGTATGCAAAATCGTTTATCAAGTAATAAAGTGATAAGTAAAAAGTATCATATCTATAAGGATTGTTGTTTCATCTAAACAATCCGCGTTACTTATTTGGGAAAAATAAAAGAAATAAAGAGTTTAGAGTTTTGCAATTTAATATGTTTGCAACAGAGCAAAGTTACATGTTTTGATTGCAGAATGTTAGCAGCGGTTAAGATTCTTTGAATCCTCTCTATTTATTTGTTGGAATTAATTAACAGTCAAGTCAAGTTCAATTGTTCTAAGTAGATTATCTAAGTGATGACTTCGTCGGGACGTGATAACATAATCAATTGTCAAGTTGCACCTACTAGTCGTACGGTGATCCTTACGTATGGGGTCTTACTCTCTCGGTCGATTTCGGGTTATCCCTCCGCCTGTTGAGTTGCACCTGTTGGTCACATGATGATCTTTACGTGTAGGGTCTTACTTCCTCAGGGGTAATTGAAACATAAACTTAAATTAGAATTCCTAAATTTTCAAATGTATGACTTTTCAGTGTTCCTAAAAGTTCTCTCATCTATGAATCTTATAAGTACATAGCACACTCTTCCTCTCGGTAGTTCTACAAAATGGCAGCTCTATTAGCGTCTACCATACCAAGGTACAAGAAGAATGAAGTTATTGACCTAATTTAAGTTGTGAAGTCACTTGTTTCCTTAATTACTAACTAGTTACTACCTGATTTCAGCAAATGTTCATCAATATTATGTATGTCACCTCCTTAAGTACTTACTATCAAGATACGCTCGCTTTCGGTCTGTTTCGCTAATTACTAATTAATTACTTCCTGGTTAGACATATATAAATATTAAGATATGAATATCAGTATTAGGTCATGTCACTACCTAAGTGTCTAAATCAGAGTTATGCTTTAGAGGAGGCAAACCTTAAGCACTACAGTAAAATTAAATAGCGAACAAAAAGTAACTTAATAAAAGACTTTTAATAAAATAATTATCCAACAAACAGAATAGATGTTCATTTTAGAACCCTAGCCTAAAAAGATTTAATTACCCATGGTAACTAAAAACAAATTACAAAAGAAATAAAACGTACCCTAGAAAAACCTTTAGTGAGGAGAGAAACTCCTCCCTTGAAGCTCCTAGTTCCTGCCTTCATCTTGAACCGCTTCGTTCTAAATGAGGAATGCAATATTTATAAGGAGAGTTTCCACCTGAACATGAGCTAAAATCGTGGGGTTTTTGCACTAAAAAGTTACAAAACAACGCCTTGTGATAATATTAAATATAAATAGAGTATTAATATGTGATGTAAAGCTGTGAGACCCAAAATAAGTTCTGTAGAGTTAAACCATCCCTAATGGGGGATGCTTGTCTCCTTAAACATTGGTACCTAATAGGTACTCCTTATTGGAAGTAAGAGTAGAGTAATGCAACACTCTCTTTTGAATAGGGGTGTTCGCGATGCGGTTTGGTTATGTGTTGAGGCTAAAAGTCATTCGAATTGCAAGAAAAAAGTATGCGCTTTGGTTTGGTTCCGTTCACTTTTAAAATAAAATCTGAACCAAACCAAACCAATACGATTTGGATTGGATCGATTAGAACGGGTTTTTTTCGAGACAATACAATGTTTTGTTTCTGACATTAAACTCGAGTTAAAAAGCTATAATAACACAACATATTTCCAGCATTGTTTCTGACAATGTTTTAAATTTTATCCAACATTACAATTTTTTCACCAAACAATATAGACGAAATTAAAAACGTAGACAAAAGTAATCCTATTATGTAAGAAATGTAAAAGACTAAGCTTTTATCATTATATAAAATTTCAAGTAGCACATAAATAAATTTTTTAAATCAAAAGCAAAGAAAAAATTAACAAGAGAAAAAATATATCGTTTTATAAAAAAAAATCATTGAGTGTCTATGAGTATTGGTCTAGGTAACTTAAGTTCAATTAAAAAATTTCTTATGTTGTGGTTTGGTTTGGTTGGTAAAATAAAAACCGCAAATCAAACCATACCATGCGGTTGAGTAAAAAACCGATACGAACACATTCAAAGCAAATGCGATTTTTTTCGGTTTCAGTTTGGATTAGTTCGGTTTGCAGTTTTTTTATTATATTGAGTTTTGAACACCCCTAGTTTTGAATGTATTATTGGTGTTTGTGGAGCAGGAGTGCCCAACTAAGTACTCTCTCTATGCCCCCATGTGACCCGCAAAATAACTATTTGTAGAGTTCATCATTGAAGATACTTTTATTCACCTTAAAGATAAAATTTTAACCATTAAATTATTGCATAAAAAAAAGTGATTTGTAAACTAATGTTTAATAATGAGTTAATCAATATAAATAACTATATTTTTAGCTTTTTAGCTATCTATATTATATGGAAAGAAAACTATCCCTTTAAGAAAACTATCAAAAAATGCCTTCAATTTTCAATACAAATTACACATGTAATAAATATATAAGAATAAATATATCCCATTTTGATTTCTTCAAAAAAAAAAAAAAGAATAAATTTAAATATTAAAATAAAAGTGTAACAAACATAGATGTTCAGTTTTTTACTTTATCATTTAAAAAGTGTAACAAACTAGATGAATGTATATATGCTTACTTTTTCATTATCTCAATTATACTCTTAAACAACAATTTTTTCTATAATAAAGATTGTTGTTGGTGTCATTAAAAAAATAAGAATTTAGATTTTTTTTTTGTTATATTATTGGTTTCATTGAAATATATAATCATGATTAGTTTGATTTGTTATAATTTAAAAACAATAAACATTTATATTTTTTTCTTTTAATCAAAATTAAAATTTCATAAAATAATATTATTCATAATTTTCAAACATCAGTGCAATAAAAAGAGCGGAAAGACGAACACGTGTCCCTTTTCCCTAGTCTTTGTAGAAACAACAAAATCTTACTGGGTTTGTGGGATTACATCATTGGGCCTAGCCCAATAGCATATAAATTGAAAAAGATAACCCTAGATTCCCTCTTCAATTGTTTTGCCAGCCGCTTCTTCACAGCAGTTCTTCATTTTTATCTCTACATTACTTGAATGACTTCTTAGTCAATGTAACAAAGCATGTGCTGACTACTCATAAGAAGCAAAAACTGCTCAACAACTATATGGTGGAATGCAAACAGGTAATCATTTTCATTTTCATTATAGCTTACAATGTTGGAGATTTCATGAATATACACATATTTTACGTGTAAACTAATGTTTTAACAAACTAGTGTATTAACATTATTAACATAGGACCCATTTTGGATTGACTTACTTTTGAATTTATACAAAACATAAACAATTTACGTAAATAATTTGTCAAAAAAATAACTTACTTAAATAAATAAGCTTTTATGTATTATTCATGAATTTATCGAGTAGTTTATTAAAACATATTTTATGAAGATACCATTTTCGTTAGTGAAAACTTGCATAAGCTATTCTTCCTAAGCTCTAAAATAAACCAATCTAAACGGCCCACAGTAAAAAGATAGCTATTTATATTGATTAAGTCATTATTTATAATGATTATACTTGTAATTATATCTTATTTGGTTGCTCTTTTTAGCTATCTCACATGCTAAGAACTGATGCCATAGCTAGCTACTTTGAACTGGAAAGAGGAGAAGTCTGCAAGATCTCTGGTAACCTACTGCTGTGTTGTGTAATAGTTTGATTACATTCTGCTGCCATGTATGGAACACTGACAAGTCCAATTTTATTGTTTTAGAATCTATCATGCGTGTAGTTTAGCAGAAAGATTATAATTGGATTGGTTGGTGTTAGCAAGTTGTACTGTGTATGTGCTCTGTGTTTCCCTTACATTTTTTAAACTTGTCAAGTTGGAAACTTATGATAGTTGATCACATCCTATGAAGCATGGACACTGGACACCGACAATAATTTGAGAAAATGACATAATTCAATGTAATCATATGTGTCATTGTTGTGTCGGTGTCTAACATCGACGCGTGTCTGACACAGGGACACATCTAATCTGAGGAGTGTTTGTGCTTCATAGACCATATCACTTCTTAATTAAAAGGATTCATGGTTCAACATATACTTTTACACTTATGTTATAAACTTGTTTATTTAGAGCATGAGTAGGTGAAGAGAGATGGTATCTGTGAGTTTGAAAAGATTTTGTTCCCTTTCCCTCCAATTCCAAATATTATAATAATATTATTCATTCATAGATTCTTTGATATGAGGATTCGAAAAGACGCGAAGATTTCCCCTCTTCTATTCACTTGTTCGTCTTCACTGCTACAAAATGATTTATTACCAGTTGAACCTATTCAAATGCACGTTTGTCAGCTTAACCAATCTCCATGGGATGTCATCCCCTTTCACTTCGACAACTCCTCAATCCAGTTCGAAGATTCTCTTGCAGCTCTTGATGAAAGTGTGGCGTGGATGATGGAAACTGACGTTGTTGATATTGATAATAAACCTGAGATAGACAATTCTTCTATCATGGCGATTGACGATAATCAACAACGTGATGGTAATAAGAAGGTAGTTAATAATAATGGTGGCTGCAACAAAGGTTTGAAGAGAAACTCAAATGGGGGAGGAGACATTGAGGCGCCACGGCGTGGTAGAGGCAGACCAAAGAAGGTGGCAGCAGATTCAGCTTCAGGTTCGAATAATAATGAATTCTATTTTTATTCTGGGTTTGGTCCACCACGGGGGAAACGAAGAGGTGATAAAAATGATGGTGAAGATAACAAGAGTGTTGTAGCATTAGGTACTAGTAATGATGATGTTAAGGTTAATGTTGGTGTTGATGTTCCTTGTTCGGAGGGATTGGACTATTTTGAAGATTATGAGGATGAATATGGTGATGGTAATGGGAAGAGGAGAATGAGGAAACCCGTGAAAGAAAGGTCACTAAAATCGTTAATGTGAAATGAAGCTAACATGTTTCTAAGAAGAATTATTTATATTGGGTTGGGGTTCATTGTTGTATTCTTGCTCTTGTTCTTGTTGTATAATTATGTCGATATTTTGGGTGGATTATCGATTATTTAGGGCTGTTGTATGAAATCTTTCAACCTTTAGGGATATTTTAGGGCTATGTAATTCCAAATATTATGACCAGAAGAACTAAAATTTTAGTAGGAGAGAAGTTAGCTATACTGTGCTGAAATTTTCATTTTTTCCCCTTAAGATTCTATAATTTTTGAATATGCCTTTGTTGTTTTTATACTTTTCATGATTAGAAAGAGATTTTACATGAAAGATATGTGATTGACTTGCATTTGGTTGCAAATTGCTAGTGTTGAAGTCACATGAGGAATGAATATCTAAGGGTGAAAGATTGTGAAGTATCAAGACACTCATGGTGAAGATTGTGATTGACTTTCAGGCTTTTTCATGAAGATTGTTATAAAGATCTCAGGAAAGGAACACTAAGGGAGGAATGTTTGTTGTTTGCAAAAGCTCATGCAAATCAATTTGATTTGCTGCTAACTTTTCTTGAAGAGCTGTCTGACTTTTCCATACATGAAACAGTGACAATACCAATTTCATTTATTGTTTTAGAACCTAACATACTTTCAATTATAGCAGAAAGATTGTTATAAAGTGTATTGGTTAGTGTTTAGCAAGTTCTATTGTGTATGAGTTCTTTGATAAGCAGTAAAATCTTATTCCTTCTCAATCCATACAAGTCATTTCCTTCAAGTTTTTGATAAATTTTACCTTCACCTTCACCAGTATAATCATTTTTATCTGCCATACCATTGTACCAAATAGACATTGTCGACATCGACATGACCAAAGCAAAGAAGATATTGTCCACTATCGTGCCTAGTATGACATTATGTATTTGATATTTTTTGCTAAAGGGCAATGTGCATCTTATATATAACTATTAAGTACAAAAAGTATGGAGCAAACTGAACATGACCTATCAGAAGATGCTTCCTTGCTAAGCTCCCGGTTTTAGCATATTGAAGGTGATGATGAAACTCCATTCGATCATCATCATACTGATCACCATCCTAGCCATGAAATGCAAAGCAACAACTGCATTTATAACATGCTCCTCATTTCTCTGCATATGTTTTTGTCTCGGTTCAACCCATGAAAAAAATTGATGAGCATTGTGAAGGAAGGGTCAATTTAATGGATATTGGATGTTAAGTTACTACTTGTGCCCTTCAAACCTACCTGACATCTATCTGTATTTGCAAGTGCACATAGCCATGTCTTCAAGACAGAACACAGGTTCTTGTACTGCTATGTTTTCCTGGTACTCTTATACAAGGGTGTCTAGAATTAATTGTAGAAAATTATCAAGAGTATTGGAACCCGAGTTCTGACGTTAGGACATGGCTAAGTGCTGCATGTGCAAATATAGATACATGTCGGATGGATTTGAAGGCACCAACAGCAACATTAACGGTCTAATATCCACTAAAATTGATGAACTCATTTGTCCATAAGCTCCTCACCCAAGTCCAGGTGCACACCGTTTCATATCGCCTCACCATACAAACCCAATTTTCTTCATGGGTTAACCCAAGCGACAAAAGACTTATGCAGAGAAATGAGGTGCATATCATTAATCTTGTTGTTTTGCATGTCATGCCCAGCATGATAATCCCATGTTGCTACTACCTACTCTCCCAAGTCCAAGTATTACATCCCTTTTAATGCAATTGAGGGTACCTGCATATTGTTGGTGAAAACAAAATGCAACTATGATGATCATTGTCTACTAGATTCTAAGAAAAAATGTAACTGCAAAATGTCAGGCTCACTGCATGATATGGACAATTCTGGCAACACTAACATACACAAATCAATCTTCACATCAAATAGACCATAGTTATAATTCTTACTTGTTCTAAATTAGTCCTTTTTTTTATAGAGCACTTAAATTTTGCTCTAAAGGTAGTGAAATCCACTTTATAAGTTCATGGTTGCAGTTAACAAGTCTAGTGGAAAAAGAAAAATGCATTTAGCATATTCAGGTCATGAATGTATTTGGTTGTGAACTTAATTTGAAAATCATTTATCCTATAGTCTCATATCTTATTATTGTTTCTAGAGGCCACAGTCTTCATTTTGGTTTAGACATGACAGTGGAACATTACTTTTTGCATTCTTAATTAAAATTTTGGAAAGGATAAAAAGAGTAATGGTAAAACCTATCATAGAGGAAATTAATTTGTACCTCATGAGATACCACTGCTGCCACAAATCACACATTCACACTTGAAGCCCTTGGTAGATCTGTAAACAAGATAAAATAATACAAAAACAAAGACTATAAAAAAATAAAAATAAAAAGATAATTTAGGATCAAGGAACTGTAGAAAGCTAATCCTCTTTAGCACTTGATGTGTTAACAAGTTTCTTACTTACAATACATTAAATTTAACTTGTTGAAATATATATAAATAAAGAGTACCATCAAAGTTAGAAAGAAAAGAAGAGTACCTAATATATAGAAAAAAATAATACCTAAGAGAGGTTCATTGCTTCTCAAAGTGAAGGAGGCTTCTTTCACAAATACATATTGATTAAAACAAATGAGGTTAGGAGTGGACAATCCACAAAAAGAAGATTACTCAAGTTCATCACAATGTCATATTCTAATGCTTCTAAGAAATGAAAGACTTTGTTGCAACACATCTTTAATTTCATATTTTTACACCTTATAGTATATTTGCTTCACTCTCATTTTATAGCTACTACCCGGGTACGGTGACATAGGTGGCCAATGATGGATCGCCACATAAAAAAAAAAAAATTTGGTTGACGACTTAGGGTGGGTAGCTTCATTGGTATTGGAGATAAAATAAACAAATATTTTAACTATCTGTCATTTAATGAATACTGAAAGGAATGTAACATTATTCAAACCTACAGATATCGGTCCCGTGTTAAATTAGTAAAATTACAAAAATATCATTATTAAATAAAAATATTACAAAAAATATATATAAATGTTATCACATGAAAGAAATCCCAACCCAAATTCTCAATTTGTGTTATGTTTTATTAATAAATAATTTTGTTGTCAAAAGAAACATTCTACATAATTACCATTTTTCTTACATAAATACATTTTTGGAAAAAATATTTATCCTTGGGTAACCTCAAATACCTATAGATGGTGAGGTTTAGTATGAGAATGGATAGTTTTTTTCTATGATGGGAAAGTTGCACTTTTAGCCATTAATATAATAGTTTTTTATTTGGATGGCCAAGATTAATTACCTAGGAATTGTTGATACTTTTTGTTGAGTAGTGTGTGACCAACATGTGGACCCCACGAAAATCATTTAATAACCATTTATCATTTGTTTTATTTATTTATTTATTTATTTAGTACAAAGTATTGGGCCTTAGTAATTTCTTTTGGGTTTGTTGTTTCTTACACAGGAAATTTCTTTTGGCCCGTATGTTTTTACTTATATGTTGCCACATTAAATTATTGAAAAGGAACTAAGCAATTTTTAAAATTTGATTAAAAAGATAAATAATGTGTCACATAAAATTAAATCATGTGGACTATTTTAGGTGACATAAAGTTAAATCATGTAGTCCATTAATTTTGTTGACATTAATTATGTGTGGCATAAATAACTGTGTTTATATAAAATTAAATTATAATGTTCATTTATTTTAAAAAAATGACATAATATTTGAAATAACATGATTATTATTTATTTTTTTGAAAAAATTACTTATTATTTAAAATAACATTTTTTTTTGTTGAAGAAAATAACATTTTGTTTATAGTGTTGCAAATCTTTTTTGTTTTGTTAACATAATCAGTTTAAAATTAGTGCACCACAAGATATTTGAAATAATGCTAGTATGTAAAGAGAAATTTGCACTAAAATTATCGACTTCTTTTTTCTGTGTTTGTGTTTTAAATAGGCTATGAATATAAACCGGCAAACTCAATCAAACTTAAATCTAGAAAATGAGAATAAGAAAAACCCAAAATCATAAAATATCATGTGTTTTTGGTTGAATCTAAAAATGCATTCAAACCCAACAGAAGCTTCACTCTAATACCCAGAAGCTTCAAACGTGAGAACAATCACAGCAACATGAATTTGTTTTGAGACCAATCACAACAACCTCCCTCTAATCCCACACCTTACACACAAACCTGAGAACAATGAGCATGTTTGGGAAGAAAATACTAGAAGAATTGATCTATACCCAGTTCCAAATTTGTTTTAAAAACTTCAAACAACAAAATGAAAACAAAAACTTTGATGGGTAATCGTTGGCTTCATGGGTGAGAGAACAAACATAACAGAAGAAGAAAATGAGATTATACAAGTTTTGGAAAAGATGATAATTTCTATTCAGACAATAGTAAATGGGGAGGTGTGGTGCATAAAGTACAAACAATATTAAAAAATTGATTTCAATTTTTTTATTTTTTTCCAAATCCGGTTGCCAAGCGAAAGGTGTCGGGGAAAATGACATTTTCCCATGGTGGGAAAGAACTCCGTGTTCTCAGGATAAACACCACCCTTATATATATCTCAAAATATATGAAATACTCGTCTAACATATATATGCACGAGTATGAGACGAAGATTAATATCATTTTAATCCAACATAACGGATAACATATTATTCCTATCCATGCTCATTAATGTCCATTGTCATCACCAGTTAAAATATACTTTTGATATTTTCCCTTTTACTCAAAATTCTATTTTTTAAAAAATATTTATGGAATATTTGAAAAAGAAAGTAAACCATCACTCAAATTACGAATTTTAGAGTACAGGAGGACCACATCACATCTCTTTATAACATATCACCGATATCACATGAGAGGATAAATGACGATATAATATTACATTTAACGAAAATTGTTTACATGATAAATTTGTATAAAATTACAAAAATAAAGGATCAAAATCAAAATTATTGTAAAAGAAAAAGGTCATGAATAAAAATAAAAAAGGACAAAAATGAATTTTGATTAAAGACAGATGCCCAAAAATACATTTTTGCTCTTTTTAAAACTTTTATGATAATTAACGACACTCAAGAAACAAAGCTCGCATATTTCTTCGTCCTTACGGATGAGACAGTGATTTGACCATTGATAATTCGATAAATATAAAAAAAAAAGTAAATATGAATTGAATTTTGACTTGTTTTTGTTGATTTTAAATCAATTAAATCATTGTGTGAGTGAGTCGTTAGAACCAAAAGTACTTGGAGCTTCTTCTTCTAAAAAGATGATATCTTTTGTCAATAAAATTTTCAATAATGTTATGTTGACACTTTTTTTCTCCTACACTGTTTACACCCGATGTGATATAACATTTTAGTAATTTCACTCATATAAGAAAAGAAAAATACTTGTGACATTGAGATTTTGTAACATTGGTGACATTAGTGTATTTTGAGAGAAGGAATATTCTTGAATAATTAAAATTAATTAATTTTGATGAGAGAGAATGATTAGTTATGAGAGAGATAGACACAACGTCATCAATGTTACCAAAGTTCAATGTCGCCCAAGTGCAATATATGAAAAAGAGTGTTAGGTGGGGGTGGTGAGAGTCACATGACCACATGTCATATTTGTGTGTGGTTGTAGAAGAGGTGTGTGTCAGATATGGTGGACAATGTATGACCACTCATAAAGCTCTAAAATTTCACACAACTTTTAAGAGCAAATGGTCACTTTAATCCCTGACTTTGCACCTCGCTGTCACTTAGGTCCCTGACTCAGGATTAAATATAAAGAAGTCCCTGATCCTGCACTTTCGTTATCACTTTAGTCCCTGACGTTAAATAATTCTGTTAAATGTGTCATAGGGACTAAAGTGAAAGTAGAAAATTGTCACTTTAGTCCTTGAACCAAAAATCAATATCCCCAACTTGAATCTCAAATCCGTAAATGTCATCCCTTAAATTGAAAATCTCAAATCCATAATTTATTATCTTATTTGACAATATTAATATAACATTTTTTTTTGTTTTTGGCCAAAATATAGAGTTCTTTTATTTAAAATTAAAAAATTGAGATTAATAATATCAGCATAATTTTTTTTTTGCACAGTTGGTTGTTTAATATTGTGGACAAAATTTTACCGTTAAGCATAAAAAAATACATAAAATTTTCAATACAATTTATAGAACATACAATATTCAATACATCTAAAGAAAAAAAAGTCTACAATGTTTAGAAAAAGGTCACATTTTTTTTTTACAAGAGAAAAAAGTTACATATTAGTGTATATTTTTTTTAGGGATGACATTTAGGGATTTGAGATTTAAGTTGGGGATAGTGATTTTTGATTCAGGGACTAAAGTGATCATTTTCTACTTTCACTTTAGTCCTTGTGACACACTTAACAAAATTATTTAACGTCAGGGACTAATGTGTTAACGGAAGTGCAGAGTCAGAGACTTCTTTGTATTTAATTTTGAGTCAGAGACCTATGTGACAACGAGGTGCAGAGTCAGGGACTAAAGTGATCATTTGCTCCAACTTTTAAATATCTATCCAATATATACAACAATTATTATTACTCCTTCTGTCCCATAATACATGACACAATTGACCCTATTACGTATACCAATGCATAATTTTGAGTTTAAATATCTTGAATAATATATTAGAAAAAATTATGAAAATTTGATATTTTGAAAATATTCATTGAGACGAATTTAAGGACATCTTATATGATATTATTTATCTTTATATATTAGTAGAAAAATATAGTCAAAGTAAGTTAGGTTAAAATTGCACATTTTCAAATGGGTCATCTATTGCTGAACGGAGGGAGTATTATTTATCTTTATAAACTAACCACACTTATTATTTGCTGTCCAAATGCAATTAGGTAACAGCTAGGTCACTGTCACAGGTGAACATCGCAGGCACATGGACTGTATGTAAAAGTCTTATATCATCATTCTTCATATGGCTAGTGAATTAATGTGCAAAAGATTTTGGCAGATGCCACAATTGAAACTAGTGGACATTTCATCGTTTATTTTTTAAACAAGTGAACCATGGTAAGTTTAAATTGTTTCCTTTTACATGATTATTTCAATCAATTCTTGCAACCAATATAGGAAATGGTCCACAGAAAAAATGTAATTTCATGCACATATAATTGGTCTTGAGATTGAAACATTTACTTATTGATGCCAACTCATCTTTCCTAATCAGTCAACACCTAAGTAAATTGGTAATGGCCACAAACAAGAATCCTCTCTTATCAAATAAGAAATTGTGCAATTTGAAAGAGATAATTACCTGTATAAAGTTTATATATATGTTGATCATAGCTGGACTTCTCAATAATTACTACATACTATGCATGATTCTTAGATAGCTAAATTTCATAATAAAAAAAAAGATAGCTAAATTGCTTCCTCTAGAGTAGCTCATCGACTATAGTAGTCAAAGCCTTTCATACCTCCTCCATTAATTGAGACTAATTTTTACATTCATTTTTTACTTTGTCATTTTGTATTATTCTCCAAAAGTAAACTTAGGAGTGAAAATAGTTTAAATCGCACAATATAATTTAAGTAGGTGACGTATAATATGGATCTAGTTCAAAGTGAAACCTTACTACTTTAGTAAATTTTAATAAAATATTACATTTATTCACCATTTTTATCATTATAAAATTATATTTTACTAAAAATAGATGATCCATCTTTGAAGCATTTTTTAAGGGTCCATATTAAATGCACGTTTCTACCAAATTTTTTAAGGGTCCATAGATTTCTTCCACCGAAGATAATCTTATTAGAGATATTGTTAACACTAAATGTGAATAACTCTTCCAATCGAGATTTTAACAATAGTTCAACATATTGTAGGAGTATATGTAGTTTTCAAAATAGTGAATCGTACAAATAACAAAAGCATTAAAATTAAAGTAAAGGAAGAGACTAACAATAGTTTGAACGACCAAATCAATAAATGGTAAGTATTTTTAATGTATGTGTGTCCAAGAAAGTGACCAACAATAGTTATTGAAATCATTTAGATTATTGAACATTTCAGCACAGTATAACTAACTTGTCTCCTACTTGCACTATCATACACCATTTGTGTATACTTCTATATCTGGAACCCACACATAAAATTTTAATTCTTTGGTCATAATTATTGGAGGGAAAGGGAACGAAATCTTTTGAAACTTTTATATAAAGTGGAAGAGTATTGTATTGAATAATGAAGCTTTTGAATTAAGAAGTGATGTGATCAACATCATAAGTTTCCAACTTGACAAGTTTCTAACATGTATGGGCAACACAGAACTCATACACAATAGAACTTGCTAAACACTTACCAATTCAAATATTATCTTTCTGCTAACTTTAAGCAGGATAGGTTCTAAATCAATGAAATTGTAATTGTCGATGCTCCATACGTGGCAGCATAGTGTAATAGAACTATTACACGACACAGCGGTACATTACGAGAGAATTAAACATCTCACCACTGTGAGAGATCTTGACGACTTGTCCCTTTTCCAGTCCATAGTAGCTAGCAATGGCATCAGTTCTTAGCATGTGAGGTAGCTAAAAAGAGCAACAGAATTAGATATAATTACTGGTACGATAAAAAAAATAATGGTTTGATCAATATAAATAGCTATGGTTTATTATAGTATTACACTTTCAACATTAGAAAATCATAATTCTAAGTTATCTGACTCTTCTATAGCAATCAACTTACTTTAAATTGTAAAGGAAGTAATATTACTGACACATAAATCAATATATGACATTACATACATGCATGACAAATCATGAATGTGTTAAAACCTAAACCCTTGATTTTTGTTATTAATTATTGAGATTACTTACTTTACTCTCCACTCATACTCAATTTAGAGGAGTCAAAATGATTAATGATTACAAAGTGCTTGTTATAGACAGCCAATAAGCATATTTACCAAGTTTACCTGTTTCTCTTCGACCTTATACTTCTTGAGCAGTTTTTGCTTCTCATTAGCAGTCAGAACCTCATACTTTGGCTGCAGCACATGCTTTGTCACATTGACCAGCAAGTCATTCAACTAGAGGCAAAGTAACATGGTGTTATGGACTTAAAAAACCATTCCAAACTAAAAGTGGTTGGAACTCTTAAAAGGAATCAATTGCTGATTTTGTTCACACAAATCTCAAATTCAAAATCAAATCGCGCTATATGAACATGACGCATTAGGGATCTTATAAATATTAATGCACCAACTAATTTTAACATTGGAAATGTGATATGTCATAGAAATGAATGGGCTCAAATCATGATTACTGCATGAACAACACATGAATTTAATCTTTTCTTAGAAATTTCTGCGGAAAATATTAAATACATAGTTCAAGAAATTTCGCAGGGTATATTCCAAGACAGAAAATATGATAGCAAACATAAATGGAAATTACTTTGAAGCATGGAACTTTCAATATTTTCGTCATCTAAAATGAAATGTGTGACATATTGTGTTGCATCAACATGATGAAGCTTCCTAATATATCTAGTAAACAATAAAACACAACTGCAAAAGATGTTGATGAATAAGCCTCTGATCTGAGCTTGTGGTTGCAGACTGAGTGTCAAAAGGATAATGATTTCAATCACTCATTCCCAGAATAACACACTAAAGGGGAAAAAATTAAAGTCATCTTATAGATAATGTGCGACTGTGCGCTAAAACAGCTAAATACAGTTCTCATACATAATTAAAATGCATAAGCTCAACTCATTTCTTGTATCCATTTTACCTTTCCAGAAAAGAGGGCTTACATATGTTCCTAGTTCCTTAACATATTATGCATAATTTACAAGAACAACTAAAACAATAAAAAATGTTAATTATTTTCTGCACCAAAATATTTAAAATTAAAATAAAAATTTAAACAATCATGAAAGGGCTAACTTACTTGTATGATCTCAACTTTAAATGGACAGTTTTCCAATTCTTTACGAGCATATGAAGTCATCTTACTTTGCACAACAAGTATCAGCCTACTCAACCTTTCTTTGTCCACAATCTGGCTTTGTATAACAACCAAGTTGCTTTTTCTGATATCATCATTTCCTGGGAAAACAACTTGTACCTGCAAAGCAGAATTTCCTGAGCCACAGTACAGCAACCACAAATGTGAATGTATAAAGCACCCCTCATTCTACGGCATTAGGTAACAGTGGATTAAAAACATACAAACAGTTAAATCATTCGGCAGGAGAACAAAAAACGCAACTGATCTTGAACAAATGAGGGTGAATCTTATGTCACCCAAGATTGATGAAAGGAATCAAACTCACATAACAGTTCAAAGATAATTCATTCTCACATAACAGTTCTGTTATTATTAACCGTTGAGGGTCACATTGGATAGTTTTGTCGCCTAAATATTGGTTATAAGCGGTGAACATCCCTCATCTTACAAACTAGTTTTGTGGAGTTGGGTTTATACTCGACTCAAATTCTAATGTTAACAATGACTATCTATACAAAAGCATAAACTTTCCCAAAATTTTACCTCAAATAAGGTTAGTTTTGGATCTTGGATGGAGTGAATCGGTACATGCTGTTAGTATGCACATTCAATAGTCTGCTTGCATGTGAAAACATATTGGTGAAAAATATTCTTGCTGTTTTGTATTTTTCATCAATTATTAGCCAAAAGCAGAGAACGACTTTTGCAGTAAAATGGAGAGAAATCACATATGTTAGTCTACATAGTGCTAGAGACTTCTCAGAATACATTAAACTGCCAGTTTCTTTTATGAAAAAAATATAAACAGAGAATATGGTAATTGGTAACTATTGGAAGAGCAATAACATAAAAACTATTGCTCCTTTTAACCTTCAAAATTACTATACTTTTCATGTTCAGTATGACACAAAACAAAACCAATTAAAATAATGAAACCAACCAGAAGCATATTAAGATTGTTAGAGTATCCAAATACATAATGATCCATGTAAGTTTGGGAGCAACAAGAATAACCATCACTTAGATGCAAAAAGGACATGCTCTGCCACCGAGACCTTCATATGATTTTGAGGACAAGCTACTAGTAATTTTTCAACTAGAAAAACTAATCTAACAACTAATTACATTTGTCATTCAAATAAAACATGAAAGTTCTTAAAGTAATGATTTTTATTAAAAGTTGTAGCAAACATGCCCTAAGGTAACACTAATTTCGCCTCTTCAACATAATAATCAAAATAAAGATACGTGAATAAACCTTAGAAATGAGTAACATTATGAATATAGAAAATAATACCTTGATGGAGGGGTTAGAGCGAAGAGAAACAGAAACACCAAGGATATCAGGTTTAGGAAATTCACCAAAACGTGAACAAAACTCAGAAAGAGAAAGAGTGAGGTCAGATTCAGAGACATTGTAGCCTCTATCATGAAGCATTTCCATCAGAGTCTTTCTGCATTCGAAGTAACGAATGGTTTCAATGTTGCTTTCTTCATTGTACATACGAACCAAACATTCGCTTCTTGTTTCGTTTCCGTTTTCATTCGTCGCCATTTTCAAACAAAAAAAAATGTTGCAGAGTTTTTTTTTTGGTTGAGTAGGAAACTTAGTAGAGAAGGAGTATAGGAAACGAAACGACGAGTGTGTACTAATAGTACTTTTCCGTTTCACACAATATTTAAATAATATAAAAAGTGTAATAATGACTTTGGTCTTTGAGTATCTAAGACAATCCATTTGCGTGCTTAGACGGGTTTCAACTGTACATGTCATTTATTTAATTTTATAATTAATATTTAACATGTGTCAAATCTCTCCAATCCAACACTACAAAACAATTATTAATTGAGCTCCAACAATAAATTTATATCATTAAATTTTAACAATAATTTACTAATTTATAATTATATTATTTTGGAATATTAAAGTAATTTAATTATAAATTATAAAAAACAATTTTTTTTAATTTTATTAATAATTCAAAAAAGAGTTAAAACTTGAAAAAACAATATAAAATAAACGATGATAAACTATTTGTTGTTTTGTTTAAATCCATTCACCGTTGTAAAAAATGGTTTTTGTTTAAAATCCAATGATGATCGATTAAATATTACTCTTGCAATTATTATATAATTTACTTTTTAATATTAAAACAATACAACAATTAAATAGAGAAAAAATATAGAATTAATTATCCACATGAGACCCATAAGTAATAGGAGAGAGATGATGCTTATAAAAGTATCCATCGCACCATATTAATTGATGTTACAATGGGGGTGCCTATTTAACATGGGGCTAAATAGGGGATGACCCCCATTGTAGATGGTTTAAGAGCATCCACAATAGAGACACTCATTTTTTAGTACTTAAATGGTTTCACGTGTACACATAATTTTACAATAATAGTATCTAATAAGCACACAATCATTGCAACCCAGATCTCATACAAATTTTTTAAATGGAACCCACTAGTTTAATGTGGAATTGTTTCTAGGTGATTCAAAAGTTATGAATCTTAGATAGAAAGAAAATTGTTTTTGGAGGTGATAATTGATTTTCATAAGTTGAACCAAACATGTGTTTTGGAAGCAAGAAGCCATTTTGATATCCTAGAAGTTATTTTTACCTAAGAAGAAGCTGAACCAAACAGACAAAAAATAGTCCCTGAAGTTAAAATAGTCTCTCAATGCTCACATTAATTCTTTTTATACATGTATTGATATGATAAAAATTAAATATATTGAAGGACTAGTTTGACAATATTAATAGATTACTTTAACGTAAATGATTATTTTGATTAACATCATGCACAATCAAGGACTATTTTGAAATTTCGATACATCGAAGAACTATCATAACTACTCATTACACATTCAAGGATCAAAATGACTATTACGAGAATACCAATATTTTAGTTTGTTAATCAATTGAGTGGTTAGAAATCAACTCATTAAGTTGAATAAGTGAGAAATTCATATTTCAACTTCAACTTTTGCATACTACAATGTTATTGTTAATTTAGTTATTATGTTAAGGGACATGCTGAATATATGTTAATGAGTATGCAAAAAAAAACTTAAATATATGTTAATGAATTCTTAAAAAAAAAATATATGTTAATGAAGTCGCTTGTCAAAAAAATATATTAATCTAAGTCTTTAGGATTGTTCTAATGGCGGCAAGTTTGGATAATTTGCATCAGATTTTAGATTCAAAATTGATTGACTCCATTGCAACCCAAAAAAATGTTAATACCTTTTAAAAAATAATTTTGTTAGAGAGATAAAATTGTTTTATTTTATATTTATTATTATTGCTATAAACTTTCTTTCAAAAAAAAAATTGTTAGAAACTTAATTGTCTCTTTCTAATTATTGTTAACACTTAATTGTCTTAGTCGTCTCTCTTTAATATTGAGTTGTTTAAATTTATTTTTCACATCGAGTAAACACGGTCTCAAATTTTATTCTCTTTTTTTAGGGAAGATTTATTCTATTCATTCACATATTGCATATTTTATAGAATCCAATGCAATTTGTATATTGATACTGTTTTAATGTCTGATTCACATGAAAGAAACGTGTGAGTTTGATGAAGGGAAAACAACACAAGGATCCTTCCATCGAAGAGGGATGATACATGCAGAACATTAATATCAAGCTGGTATCCCCGGCCAAAGGTTATATTATTCCATTTTCATTCAGATATACACAAAGGTTTCACCAAACATTTTCATGACAAGTTTATAGAATGATGTTATTGACCTTATTCTATAATAATTGTTAAGAAATTTCATATGATGTGTGTATATGTTGTTAGTCATTAATTAAGTTGTTAGTGACTACAACTATGATTATGTGATCATGTAGTGTGATCCTTATATTCTACCAGAAGCCTTATATAACGATTGTCTAATTAAATGTATCATGAGTTGTAATTATTGTTAGTAAGGGTATTTAAGACTTTTATAGTCTCTAGTATCTATCTATCTATCTTTGTAAAAGAAACTTGAATTGTTCTCATGCAAGCTTCGTGATGAAGTGGCACTACAAAAAAACTTCTCATTCTCTAATACTAAATAGTCATTCTTAGAAAATCTTCTCACTTCACTTGTAACTTTTCACCTTTTGATATATCTCATTAATCCTCCACTAAATATTATTGGAAGAGGGTTTTAATGGATTTTGGAGAGTTTATATGAACTAGATCCCCTACCTGTGCTGCCACACGGGTCATATATAGTTAAATACCTTACTTGCAATTCATTATAATATGTCACACGGAATTATTACTTACTGTGACAAAACAATTCACAATCTCATGAAATACGAATGAGTCTTAATGTGACCTTTTTTTTATAAAAAGTAGTTCATAATCCATAGGTTGAAATACACTTGGAAATATTATCCTGGAAGCATATCCTATTGCATTTTCAATCTTACGAAATCAATTTCCAATCTGTGTCGTTCCGAATGGGTCATATAACAATAATGACAGCAATATCTACTAACTTACATTCCAAATCACCTACAGACGTTCAAAAATATAAGCAGATGGAAGGTATTAGTGTTTATATTAACATATATAACTTACCATTAACATATTTCAATTTGAAATCTGCCCATGAAGGTTGAACATACCAAGAAATATTCTGCCCTTCAAAGCGTCAACCCAATGTTCAGCAGTTTTATAGAATGTTACTCACTCATCAATGGAACTGTAATTCTATGCCAATTTCATCTATACGAAGCACATGACAGCATACCATATATGGTTAGTATCCTCTCATATAACCTCATTGCCTGCATAAATAGGTTCTAATGTATCTCTCGGACATTACAAAAAAGGGAAAAAAAATTCTTAAAACACATTGTCAACATTATCTATTACAAATCACGGTAAATTTCTCTAGAAACCACATTAGAAGTTATATTGATATTAACCCACTTGGGCAGACATGACAATATAATTTACAACTAATTTGAAGTGATCATATGCGTGATTAGTCCACTTATCAATAGATCTTGTATTGTTCAAGAATAACACATTAAAAAGGATTTCAAAAATAGCATTGGATTAGCAAAACAATGTAGTATAATGAACTTCAGTGCAATCCTAAATTCATGAAAAGCACAAATGTAGTATAATGAACTTGGTCGTAATCCTAAATTCAAGGTATGACGACCCTCCTAAATTCAATGCATAACTTTCAATAGCTCTCTCAACTTCATCAAAGTATGAACTGTCTCTTCCCAATTGACTGTGCCAAATTAACCTTGCACACCAACATAACATATATCCTAATTAATTAGACCCAAAAATACATAGATGGAGAAGAAACAAATAGTAAATAACATGGAGATGTTGATTTGCAGATACGAATTTATTCAACCAATTCCATCAACCTCTCTTTTCCGGAAAGTCTAACATGACGTTAATTACATTATAGAGGCCATAATACCTCATTGTTCACAACAATCCAAGATCATGATATTATTTTAGTTATAAGTTAAGGGGATGAAACTCAAGGAAGAGGTTACCTATGAATTGAAAAAAATTCCTTTCTAACAGAATATAAAAAAACAAAAATAATTTCATATTAGATAAAAAAAATTAGATGTATCAAAAAAAGAGTAGTAATCTTTAAGTTTCTTTAACTATACACACTTCAATTAGTTAATTTGATTCACAATATTTTATTTTATTCCAATTCATACCTGAAAATTCTTCTTATTTCATCTTGACCTTCCTCATGAGATTTGCAAATGTCCATTCCAAATCTGTTCAAGTGGTCCTCCAATAATCATGTCCCAACAAATAAACTTTAGCCTTCTTAATTCTAATACAATCTAAAAACAAAGCAACAACTACCAACACTATAAAGCAATTTCTAAATGAGATGCATAACTACCAAGACACATTCTCAACCTGAAAGACCATATGCAAAATAACTTTCTGAGTTGCTATAAGATTCAAATGCATCATACATTTTTGGTTCATGTCTAAGGTTTATATGTAAATTCTTTTTAAAAAATACTACAATTGAGTTTAGATTTGTTCCAATATCATGATATAGCATTTCATACTATCAATAAAAAACTAAATTGCATTGTATGCTACCTAAGGCTATTCCAGGTTCTAAATGAGGTAACACATTGTTATGCAGGTAAAATTTTTAAAGAAACTCTTTTATAATCTAAATTAAATGAAAAAAAACAAATATAATAATGAACAAAAGTCGGTTTTAAAGTATAAAGTGCACAAATAAAATTTTTAGTTCACTTGTTGGCCAACAAACTTTCAGCCATATTTTCATCTTTTCTTCACTGCATAATGGAACCAAAAGGTTGCAAACTCCCTGTATAACTCAATTAGTAGTCATTAATAACTTTATCCAAACTCCAAATTAAGTTCACTCCAGATTTTCCTTTAAAGATATTTATATTTATCTCCCTCTAAAAGTCTAGCATAGCTCAACCCCCTAACCTCCAAGTCTGAAACATGTCTCTATACACATTCTAGTTTCTATAAACATTTAGTATATCACATTCTTAATTTCATGTATAGTTTTTTGTCGTTGAATCATATCAAAACTAATCTCATATATTGTACACATTCTTTATGCAAAATTAACGGTTGAGATTAGCATAGATTGAAATCAACGACCATCATACATTGGTGCCCAAAATCATTAGGATTAGGATTTTCCTTTAAAGATACTTATATTTATCTCCCTCTAAAATTCTAGCATAGCTCAATCCCCTAACCTCCAAGTCTGAAACATGTCTCTATACACATTCTAGTTTCTATAAACATTTAGTATATCACATTCTTAACTTCATGTATAGTTTTTTGTCGTTGAATCATATCAAAACTAATCTCATATATTGTACACATTCATTTTGAAGGTTTTTGGATATAAAACTTAATAAATAAAGATAAATTGTATAAGAATAAAAAGAATAAATCAAGACAAAAGTTAAAGTTGCAAGGAAGAAAAAAGAATAGAAGAGTATCCAAAATTGAAACTCAAATTACATAGAACTTAAACCATTTCAATGATCAATAATAGCTGGTAACAAAATATCATCAATAAAATTCTTTAGGTAAGTTATAAAAATATGACAAAATTAGAGACACATTGATAATCCTTGTTGGAAAACAGTTACTTTTAAAATCATTGTTTGAAATGTTTAGAACAGAATGTTTTCAAGATTTTAAACAAATTCATTATGAAGCTTATTAACAAAAGAACCAGAACACTTTCTTATTACACAACACAAACTTAACAATAGAATCACGAAGCCGAGTAGGTGGAGTAATAAAGGAAGAATCAAGAACCTTGGTTTTTGTTTCGCATTTCACATTAGGTTGCTGGACACGAAGCGACAATCCACCAACAATCTGGTAACGAAGACACCAAGGCAAACAATGGCATCCAGGTTCCAAAACATCGGCAAACTTTCCAAAGTGCTCTTTGATAGCAACATTGGACTGATCAACTTGAACACATCCTAGTGCTTGACCCATCTTTCAATGCTGCAATGGAATATCACAACTCATTAATTAGATTATACTTTATGATAATTTACATTTTGCATACATCAATCTGTTTAAACTTTTGGAATTTACATGGATGAGTATACCAACATAGTACAATAACAGTAATAGAAAGATGTGTAGGACATGTTTGAGTAAACAACTTAATAAAACCCATTACCATAAAGATACTCTTAGCATTGAAGAACTCTAACTAAGAAATTCAACCCAAAATAGTTTTGTAATTGTAAGCTTACTCATTTTGCACGTTCATTTCTTCTGCCTCAAATTCTTAAAATAAAATACCCAGCAAAAAAGACACAACATAATGAGACAAAAGTTATAAAAAAACGAAATCAAAACAACAAACATGAGGAAAATGTGAAACAGCTGAAGGAGAAATAAACATGTCAAAGTGTCACCTTCTCATCAAAGCCTCATTCTCCATCTTCTTCAACTTTTGAACTTAAACTTAGCAGCACAACCATCCATAAGTTAAGAAGAAAAAAACAAAATTAACAAATCTAAAAGAGAAAACAAAAGTATAACATCATGATTAAACAAAACATTCATACAATTAGTTCATTTGCTTCACCATTAAAAATGTCATCCAATGAAGTAGTAGAATGCTAAAAATTAATCCCAAATACACAGACGCAAATGAATTGTTTAAAAAATTAAAATTAACTTATTTTTCACAATAACACTTCATGAGTATATATTCATAGTTGGTGTGATCTATTTCAATAAAAATAAATCTAAACAGAGAAAATAAGAATAAGAGAACATGAAGAAAAAATCCAACCATTCTTCTATATCAAAATAGATGAGAAAGGAACAAATAGAAGTGAAAGAAGAAACTTTACCCAAAAGAAGGGGAAAGAATTGAGAGTCACTCTTTACCTCTTCAAAATATGAATGAACTTAAACCTCACCACGCTATCATCCCTAAAATAAAAAAACACAACAAAAATTTGATAAATAATAGAGAAACACGTCAAAGTTATTAAAACTCAAATCAAAAGAAAAAAAGAAAAAAAATGAATGATGAGATATATGGTGGGGGACAATTCACGGGAAATGAATGGAAGGAGAGGAAGAAGAAGATAGTAGAAAGAGAGAGGAGGTGTTAAGAGAGAGAGAAGGAAAGGAGGAAAAGAAATTCCGAGAGTTAGATGAGCGGAGTGAGGGACCAATTTTTTTTTCCGAGCACTGTGCATTCAATACGTTCAATTCAGGGAAGAGAAAGAGGCTAGTAGTGTGCCATAGTTTTCCAATGCATTGACTCATAAAGGAAATGTGGAATTCAATTGTATTTGAAACTGCAGCTATGTGTTGTAACTTGTGCATGCAATAATGAGGTGAACATAATGAAGTGAACCAAGATAATGCAAAAGGTTTGGCGCCCAAATTTAACGGTTCAGATTAGCATAGATTGAAATCAACGGCCACCATACATTGGCGCCCAAAATCATTAGGATTAGGGTTTGCAAAATTTGTTAACAGTGTTATTCGTATTAGAAATAAGTATGATTCCTCAAATTCAATCTATATTGTTATAATATTCTTAAAATTAAAAGTATATTAACCATAAGTATTAATTTATCATTCTCTGAAGAAAAAAAATCTTTCAAAAAATGTCAAAGATTTCTCTATTTCTTCGTATATTCCTCACCCCTACAACCCTTCATATGATAAATTCTTAATAGATTTTAGTAATATACTATAATCATATGATAAATTCTCAACGATATTTTATAGAAATTTTGCGTGCAAATTAGAAATGATATTTTATATAAATGCTTTGATATAGATAAAAAATTATAAGTTTAGATATTTGTGACTTTGAAATGTAACAAACTTAACAATCCATATTTATATTTTTCAATGATAACAATAATACAACAAATATAACAAATTTTTTTATCTTTTATAATAACACCAACAATATAATATTATAATATGAAAATTTGTTTAAGGGTATAATTGGAATAACAAAAAAGTCAGCTCAAAATCTTCCCAAAACCCCCTATTTTCTTTATATATGTATAGATAAACTATAACCATATGATATTCAAAATTATTGGCAAAATAAAATCCTATTGGAATATCTATGTGCATTAATCTAACCAGAATATGGTCTGTGATTCATCTCTCATAAAACAAAAATTATGATACATCGTCATTTTAAAAAGTAACTATATCAATTATTAGAAACTCAAAATTTTACAAATTAAATGTCGTAATTGCACTCAGATTTTTTAGATATATTTTTTTTTAAAGAAGCTAATTGAAATTATATAAAACTAAGCGACTTTACTTTCCACCCACGAGGACGAATGTTCTAGATCTCACTTAGATGGTATGCTAACAAAGTGTTTACAATTCAAAAGTGCCAGTTGGATTATTATTATTATTATTATTGTTGTTCTTATTATTATTATTATTATTATTATTATTATTATATATAGAAGAAAAAACAGTTTCTAAAGATTATATCAATAATATAATCAAGCACCTAATAATTTTTGGCAGGTGTGATATAAATATAGTATACCATAAAAAATCATTTTTATAATAGCATAATATACTATAAATATATGATATTAAAAAAAAGTAATGGTAAAAAAATTATATTGGAATATCTAGGTGCATGAATCTATAGTGAGTACAATAGACCTCTCATGGTATATCTATTAAAAAAATCCTATTTGTGATACATATCCTTTCAAAAAGCAATAAAAATTTATACATAAAGTAACCCTTCCATATCAGCTACGTCAATTAAATTACTTAGACACTCAAATATATAATTAAATGCCATAAATGCACTTGAATTTCAATATCCTTTGATGGTATGTCAATAATGTGAAATTTTACAACTAAAAAATGCCAGATGAAAATGAGTCACACGCATAAAATAGCATATAGAAACCGAACCGATATATCAAATTGGTCTATATAAACAAAAAATAACAAGACATTATTCACAACAAAATAAAACCATAACAATCAACTTTTCTTCTCAATTCTCTTTTTCCTTTGTTATTTTCACAACAATGACTGGGAAAAAGGTGAAACTTGCCTTCATTGTCGATGATGATTCTAGGAAAGCAACATACATTAGAAGGCAGAAGGGTCTATTGAAGAAGGTTTATGAACTAAGCACTTTGTGTGGAGTTGAAGCTTGTGCCGTAGTTTATGGACCCTATGAGCCTCAACCAGAGATTTGGCCGTCACCAGAGGGAGTCCAAATGGTGCTCTCAAAATTCAAAACAATGACTGTGCGGGAGAAGAGCAACAAAACGGTTGATCAAGAGACTTACATGAAAGAAAGGGTTCTAAAGGCTAAAGAGAAGTTGAAGATACGGAGGCATGATAACAAGGAGAAGGAGATGACAATGCTCATGAATCAATGTCTTTTTCAAAGTGAATTTATGCATAATAATATGTCATTGGTTGATTCAAAACATCTTTGTTGGTTGATTGACCACAAATTGAAGGAGGTTGGTAAAAGGCTGGAAGCAGAGGATAATAGTGGTCAACATCAAATTCAAATCCAAATGCCACCACCATTTACATTCAGTAATGAAGAAATGACAAGGATGGGTCCTGGCCATGCTAGATTGCCTATGAATAATGGCGACAACATTGAAAGTCAATCTTTTATGGGCTTAATGATGAATAGTTATGGAGATGAGTCAGTCCCCTTTGGCGAGGTCGATCCTAGAGTTTTGCCAAATCTACTACCTTAAATGAATTCATGTATTTGTTTCGCATACCCTTTGAGGTGGATCTATCATAATTCAGTTCTGCTTTTAAATTTTATGATGATTTAATATATATTTTTTGGACATGTTAAACACAATCATAAGCATTATTATGTGATTAATCATTACATCTTTGATCCATATGTGTGATTTAGTCATCATGGGTGGCTTAGGTTTGACATATTTACTTATATGCTTTTAAATTACATTGTTTTAAAAAAAAGTTACTTGTTTGATTGAATAGGAAAGTGTATTGGTGTGTGGCTTTCAACACTATTTTGCATTAACAATTTGTCTTGACTACCTATATTTAACTATAAAATAAGTAATCATTTATGTTGTTATTGATACCACGTGAAATTTTGTAACATCCTAATTATTAAATTTATTCTTATTATTTTATAATTATCGTCCGGAAATAGGGTGTTACATTATAGGCCATTAGTCCTTTTTTGTGCCAAAACAAAATAAAATTACAAAATTTTAATAAAATTAAGTTTCATTGATTGTGTATATGCATTAAATTATTATATCCGAAAATTGGTTTTTAAAGATTATCAATCAAACAATTAAGCACTTATAATTTTTTTGGTCAAAATATAAAAGCACTTTAAAATTTGTATTAATAAACTCCCCGCAATAATTTTATTAATATACTATAAATATATAATGCCATAACGGCTCCTTTTATACCATATTATACTTTAAATATTTCTACCAAAAAAATATATTATACTATTAATATATGATATTTAAAACTAACGGCTCCTTTTAAAAAAGGAATAACTAAAGGTAAAATGTATTCCTATTAGAATATATTTATGTGCATGAATCTATAGAGAGAAGAGTTGTGATACATCCATTCAAAAACAATAAGATTTTTTGTTTTGACAATATACATAAGATAAGATCATATCATACCAGCTGTGTCATTTAAATTATTTACATACTCTAAATTTATAAATTGAATGCCATAAATGAAATTGCTTTTTTACATCCTACTTGGATAGTATGTCAATAATGTTACATTTTACAGCTCAAATGCCAGTTGGAAATTAGTCAGCATACACCAAATATCATCAAGAAATCAAATCATGCATATCAAATTGGTCTATATAAACTAAAATTAACGAGACATTATTCACAACAAGAAATACAATAACAATCAACTTTATTTTTTTCAATTTTCTTTGTCCTTTGCTCTTGTCACAACCATGGGTAGAAGAAGTAAGGTTAAACTTGCCTTCATTGTCAATGATGCTGCTAGGAAAGCAACATACAAGAAAAGGAAGAAGAGTCTATTCAAAAAGGTTGTTGAACTTAGCACCCTCTGTGGTATTGAGGCTTGTGCCATAGTGTATGGCCCTTATGAGCCTCAACCTGAGATTTGGCCATCATCAGAGGGGGTCCAAACAGTGCTCTCAAAATTCATGACAATGCACGAGTTCCAGAAGTGCAAGAAAATGATGGACCATGAGAGTTTTTTGATACATAGGGTTCTGAAAGCTGAAGACAAATTGAAGAAAAAAATAAAAGAAAATAGGGAGCAGGAGATGACAATACTCATGACTCGATGTCTTAATGAGAGTAAAGTACTGGCAGACAATATGTCGACAGATGATTTGAGTTATCTTTCTCTGTTGATTGACCATAATTTGAAGGATGTTGGTAGACGTTTGGAAGCGTGGGATAACAATGATCAATGTCATAGTCAAATTCATAACAAAGTCCAACTCGAAATGGTGGCAACAACACCACCACCACCTCTAGCAGCATCTAGGAGTGAAGAAATGACAATTATGGGTCATGGCCATGTTGGGATACCTATTAATGATGATGACATTATGCAAAGTCAATTATTGATGGATTCAATGGTGGCTGGTAATGTGAAAGAGACAGTGCCATTTGGTGAGGTCAATTCTGGAATTTGGCCTGATTTATTACCTTGAAGGAAATCATGTATTTGTTTTTAATACCATTTCAGGTGGATCTTTTCTCGATTTAGTCTCAATTATTTATTTTATGGTCGTTTAATTTTATTTTTTTTAAAAAAAAGGTGTGTGTGAAGATATACAATTGTAATTCATTACGATATAATCTATGCATTTTTACCTATCTTTAGTTTAGGCTCCGGGTGTTTATTTCCTATTGCTTAAGTTCTATGTACTGGTTTACTTGCATAAAAAATTCTATTGGTGTGTAGCTTTCAATACTTTTGTCGTAATCATTAATTTTAGCTACTAACATAACTTGTAAATAACTAACATTTATTGAATGATTTATCTCATATATTATGCAGATCATGTTAAAAAAAGTAGTCATTTGTGCCAGAAAAAAAAAAGAAGTTATTTTTAGATTTAGTCACACAAAAATACTTGTTTATAACTAAGCAAATTCAATGTCACTTCTTACATGGAGAGACTATTATGTTATGAAAATAAAAAGGAAGGGTTGTGGAAGTTAAATGTATGCTCTTAGATAATGGATATTGGATATGATATATTAACGGTCAAGTTTGATACTGCAATTGATTGTACTACAAGTTTATTCATGGTCAAGTTTTTAGATAAGGAATATAGAATATATTTTTCCAACAACTAAAAATAAAAAACCGATTTAAGATATAACTTTTAGTTTGGAATTGGTGTTTCATGATGTGAGTTTTATTCTGCTGATTGTTAGTGTAGCTATATTCTTCCGTATGTAAAGAGTACAAAACCATTGACTTATAATGACAGCAAAATTTCGTAGGTAAAGGGTTCAAACTGTTGCTATAGGCCGAAATGCTCCGTCTTTTTAAATTTCCTATACCAACGAAGATCATCGTCACAACAGCCTATACCAATGGTTTTTCATATTGTTGGACAAAACAATAGTGCTATACCCACGAATGCTTTCTGTTGGAATAAGATTTATTGGCTCAAATTAAATTGCTATGCCGGCGACAGCTGAGTCTTCGTTGCTTTAGGCTTTAGTGACACCTCTTAAGTGTTTAACGCCATTTTATTATTAGTAAAGGTTTTTTTAGTTAAAGGCAAATGAAATATAAAAGTCAGGAGAGGCCTGAATCAAATACAAAATCAATCCATAGAAATGCGAGAGTAAGATAAGCCTAGACTATCTCTTAAAAGAAAAGAAGAGATAAAAAGTGGAGGGGAAGTCCACCACTGAGAAGAAAATATAGAAAGACCCTACCCATTCTTAGCAAGTGCATCAGCAACCCTGTTTCCTTTTCTAAGAATGTGAGTGCAAGTGCAACCAATCTGCCTACAAAAGATCAAACAATTATGCCATCTGATGCGCATTTTCCAGGGAATATAAGTATCTTTGTAGAAAGCAGTGACCACTGCAATTGAATCTGTTTCCATCCAAAGGCGAGGAAAAGACATCTCTTTTTCTTTTTTTGTGGCTAACATGAAAGCACAAAACTCAGCTTCAAGGGAAGAGGCCTGCCCAATATTGCTAGCCATAGCACCCAGAAAGTTGCAAGAAGAATCTCTAATCACATAACCAACAACCCCACAAGGATTCTGCCCAAAGGATGATCCATCACAATTAATCTTAACAATACCAAGAGAGGGAGGGATCCAAGTCACCGTTTTAGCAATACTGATGCGTTTAGTTTTGAGAGGGAGATTAAAAAGCCTAGACACATTATAGTCCAACATATCTGAGGCCCCTTTAGAAATTGCAAGAGTAAAACTAAGATGCACCTCAGCTAGAATGACATTGAGCAGAGAAGTCATAGACCTCTACACATCAGAGAAATACCTATGATTCTGTTCAATCCATATGCACCAAATAGTGTGGAGAAATGCAGAATTGAGAACCTGCTGAACTATTTTACTTCCCGTGTCAGCACCACCAAGGAGCAAGGATAGCATGCTAGAGCAGTCAAGCTATGCGCCAATGCCTCTCCCTAGCCAAACCCAAAGTTGTGAAGTGATCGGGCAGTCTAGAAAGATATGATGAGCAGTTTTTGTCTGAGATCTGCAAAAGCAACAGATAGACACCACGAAGCATCCCTTTTTTCTCAAATTATCATCAGTTGGGAGCTTGTTATGAATAAAACGCCAAGAAATAAAGGCCCTGGTGGGAGGAGTGTATGTATTCCAAATCAACTTATGCCAAGGAACTTTCATAACATTAACAACCAAAAAAGAGTAAGTAAGCTTGCTAGTCATGACCCCGTCAGTAGCCATATTCCAATTTAAGCAATCAGAAACATCAGACATTGGGAGAGTGATTTTGAGAGGCTAAATATGTGTCTCTAGAATTCAAAAAATCAGGGAGGCACCAAGCTCCCTCCACAATGAAGTCAGACACTCTCATATCAAGAGAGTCATGTAAAGATAGGGGAATCTGCTAGTGATCAGTGATAGCTCTATATAACAATTTATCAATCCAAAAATAAATGGATTTTCCATTACCAACTGACGAGGTAGAATGTTCATAGATGAAGCTAATATAATGTTTCATCCAAGGTTAAACAGAAGACATAACATAGTTAGTTTTGGGCTTGCCATGATACAAGAACCTGGCCCAGCACAGAGAGGCCCATTACTCATTTGAAGTTAACAGAGACCAAGATAGATGAAGCATGGCAGCTCTATTAACCAACATAGGATCCTTCACAGACAAGCATCCTTCATCTATGGGTTTGCAAATCATGCTCTAGGGAACAGTACAAATTTTCCTATGATCCGGATCACCACTCCAAATAAAATTCCTCATGCATTTTGATAGCTCCGAAAGAAGGCTAATGGGCCATTGATAAATATGAAAAGAGTACACTAACATACTACTAATAACAACATATATCAGTTGCACACGACCCGTGATAGTAAGAAGCTTTCCCTTCCAAGCAGAGATTATGACTTTAATATTATCAAAAATCGGTCTCAGGTGAATAGTTCTAGGCTTCCCCTTGAAAAGGAGGATGCCACGATAAGTGAAAGGAAGACAACCTTGACTAAAGCCAATGATAGAAGTAATAGAAGTGATACGTGAAAGAGGCAAAGATCCAGCATAGAATTTACTCTTACTAGCATTCACAAACTGATCGGAGGTTTTATCAACACTTTTCTTGTTCAAATTTTTTTTTTTTAATAAAACAAATATGTCTTTTTAATAATAAATTTTGGCTAACGTTTTATACACACACTATAATTATGAAACGAAATAAAAAAAACTTTAATTATATTTATATACTAACACCAATTCTTACAAGCATATCAAGCTATAAAATAATTAAAAAATATCAACCTCAAAGCACCATATAGTAGTTAAATTTTTATGAAACAATCTCAATTGTTACTAGAGAGATTTTAAATGGGTTTTTTTTTATAAAGAAGAGCCCTTGATATCATGTTAACAATATAATCTGACATGAACATTTGAACAATAAGAAGAGAAGAACCTATGGAGGCTAAGGTTTCATAAACATATTGAGCAAAGCTTGAATGCATAGTCTTACAATAAGAATATATACTAGAGACTATAAAAATTGAGATAATTGGTAAATGTCTATGTTTGTTACTATAGAAATTATGTGAATAATTGTGATGGTTACTTATGTTTTTTCTTTCTTGATTTCCGACTACTCATATACTTCGTAGTTTTTGTGTGAGCATTTGTGAAAACTTATATTTCAGGTTTTTAGAGTTTGAGCTTATGAAACTTTAGTGTTTTCATCATCTAGGAGTCTTGTTTTCTTCAATTTTATGGCGACATTAGTCACTCAACCTTAGGAGATATGTGTTCTCATAAGGGATACCTAGTGGATTTTTACTTATAGTATTTTATCAGTAATAATAAGACAATATTTGTAACACACTAGTCATCAGATGTATTTTAAAATACGGATCAAAGTTATGTGTCAATAATCAAATCAATTGGTTGTTATTTAGAGCCTATTTGTAACTTTGGATATTTTTTGTTCTCATGTGAAAAGTTTGAAATGTGGCCTTCTAGGTCTATTTGAAATAAAAGAAAATGTATACTCCTTTCATTTGTTAGGATATTTATCAATCTTTGTATTTTATTAGTTATTAAGATTAGGATTTAGGGTGTCACACTCATCTTCACCATAGTAGTGGAAGGTGCTATCATGTCTTGGTGGAAGCAAAATCTCCATTATAAAATATAGAATATCATCAACATTCTATACCTAGTGCCTCATGTACATTTTCATTTCAAAGTTATCCAAATTTCTCATAAATTTCTAGAAAAATCTAGACTTTCCCTCAAAATCTCAGAAATCTTGGTTGAGTTTCATTAAGCCATTAACAACATCATTGTTTTGATTTTGTTGTTGTTGTGTTTCAACACATGTTGTAGCATTCCCCTCCTTTTTTCTTCTCTCCTCTTTCATTCCTTCTCCTTATCTTCTTTGTTTCCCTTGTGTTGCTTCAACATTATCCATAAATTGTCTCATAACCTTTTGTCAAAACATCTTTGTTGAAAACCCTCATGTCATTTGATTTCATTGCTAGTACCTTTTCTAAGTACATATTTGTAATTAGTAAAAGGGATATCAACCTTCCTAAGGTGAGATGAGCACAATTTTCAACATCATCTTGGATTTTAGCACTCAAGTTAACTTTCAACGCGTTCATGATGCAACTTAGGAACAATAATATATCCTTCATCACAATTTTCAAATGGGATATTAATAAGTTTAGATGTAAGACTCTAACTTGTTCATCCAAGCAATACGTTGATGTGTGTGTTGTATAATTACTCGCATATTGATATACTCATTATGTGACATATTTTTAACTAGCCTTTGACTTCTTCTTCTGATTTGGTCTTCATGTGGCCTCTAACTGAGGCATCCAAAAGTATTTCTGTTTGACCCTCGAGTCCTTGTGTGAAAATATGCATTTGATTGAGTTCTTCAATTGCATGGCATGAGAACCTTTTGTGTAGTAACTTAAACCCATACCCATCCCCTACTCCCATTTACTTACCTGTTATCATACTCATATTCAACGGGGATGAGAAATTAAATCTCATCCCCGTCCGCAATGAGTTTGGGTATTCCCGCCTCATCCTAGTCCTCGCAGTGAAACAATTTTTTTTAATAATTTTTTTTTAAGCCTCAATGGTAATGTTTTAATGCATTATCCAACAATTTGTGCTCATTTTAACATTTCCTTACCGAATAATCCGCTGCTTCTTTAACTATCAATGAAAGTTATTATATCATGACAATTATTAAACCAAATAACATTGCGTATCATTATAAACCCCCTCAACAAAAAAAAACTTGACCTATCAACATAAACCCAAAATAAATATCAAAGTTTTAAATTAACTGATTATCCAAATTATCCAACCAAAATTATCAAAACAACTCAACCAAGTACAAACCACATAATTGTTTATTGAAAATTTAAATTTGCTAAAACAAATTCCGCATAAATGTTGTCTTATTTCTTTCTCTAAATGCTACTTTCACTCTTCAAAATGGGAACTAACACCACTAGCCAATATTTCACCTAGATAATAAAAAATACAAGTTAAACTATATACATTAAAGTTATTAAAATTGGAAGGTAGTGATAAATAAATGGAAGGTAGATCTCACTTTCATCATCAAACTTGATGACAGTCAGTTATACACTATTTTTAGAGTCTTTTTAATTAAGTTTTAGTCTACTTTTATTTATTTAGTTTTAATTTTAAGTTATTTTAAATAAATTATCATTTGAGTTATTGAGTCAAGTAGTGAAATGTTTAAAATTAGATGTTTACTATCATGATTAGGTATGAGATGAACTTTTGAACCATGTTGCTGTGAAACTCTATTTCTCGTGAATATTAATCTAGTTTTATTCAATTCAATTGTTCTTAATGCTTTTTATATATTGACACCATATAATCTGAATTGGTAAGATTGAATGACTACTGACCCTAGCTTACAACTTAGACCTAATTGAATTGTTCAAATAAACAGGGTTAGTCTAGAAATGGATAATCGTTTATTTGTGATACTAGGTTAACGTTTCTAAAACCGTCAACGAATATTAGATTTCCTAAGGAATTAGAGACTGTAATATGAGACAAGGGTCCTAAGTCAAGGGATTGATTAAGACTATTTTAGTTAACCATTGTGAAACTAAAGAAATATTCATAGGAAATAGGTGCAAACGGGATTAGTCAGAGGATTCGAATGACCTGATCTCATCTCTCCTTATACTTTCTAAACAACATTTATTTTCCTCTTATTTAACTTTTATGCAATCAAACCTACTGCCCCGGACACTAAATTAATTTTATACATCCGAGATAATAACAATATTGCTAAATTGAGATTAATGCAGTCCTCGTGGATACGAACTTATAAATTTTATTACTTCGATGCATTTTTAATGCACTTGCTAAAAGTCTATCAAGACTCTATTTCATTGAGTAAAGTTGCAAACTCATTACATAATTGAGAATTCACATCACCTATAAATAGAATGGTATAAATAGTATAGAACGGTATAAATAGTAATTAGCTAAAAAAACACAAAAAGTATTTGTCATTTCTTAAGATATGTAAATTGAAAGAATAGTTTAAAGGGCACTTCTACGGTGCAGTCACGAAACTGACTTTTTTGGAAAAGTTATTTTGTTAAGCTATTTTGTTTAGCCAATAATATAATGGTTTGATGTCATTTCAGCTAGTGTTATGTTGGTGGACCAATCTAAGACTAAACTTTATCATAAAGTCTCAATTAAATTCAATTCATCTAAGATTAAGAAAATAATTTAGAGTTGAGTAAATTAATGGAATAGTAGGAGAAGCAGTGGCAGAATAGCCTCAACATCATCTTCTGGCTGTTTTTTTAATGCACCTGATTTCCTTTTCCTTACTTTATTTTTTCCTTCTTTTCATACAAGTCATTTCTCACTTG